>ERZ1023241.96-NODE-96-length-33505-cov-28.454230_pt1 | contig 33505 bp, 30 predicted proteins | sample MGYA00380455_ERZ1023241 | MGnify/ENA primary metagenome ERZ1023241 (study PRJEB33173, sample SAMEA4830304) | metagenome | study: EMG produced TPA metagenomics assembly of the PRJEB25223 data set...
AAACTTAACAACTCAGCAATCTGCTTCGTTCGTTTCCGTCTATCTCGTCGGTATGAGCTCATTATAGGGCAATTTCTTACACAAGCAAGTGCTTTTAACGCACACCAATCATGACTGTTTCATTTTTATGCACCAAATTGGTTCATTTCTCTACCAATTGTTACATAAGTTCATAATATTCCAAATAAAATACAAACAAAACATTTATGTTTTATTTTTCACTTACTTTTTCACGATTGGTGTTTTAATGGTCGCACTGTTGATTTTTACAACTGTTTTCGGAACGTCCTGATGCATACCATAGTTCTGAGTAGGCACTTGAGCGATCTTATCGACTACTTCCATACCTTTTGTGACCCGGCCAAACACTGCATATCCGGCATTTCTTGGTGAGCGGTCCAGAAAACTGTTATCTACCAGGTTAATAAAGAACTGCGCTTTAGCTGAATTAGGATCATTGGTACGTGCCATGGCCAAAGTGCCACGTTTGTTTTGCAAACCATTATCTGATTCATTCTTGATTGAAGCTTTATTATTGGCTTTTTCCTGCATGTTGAGATCAAAGCCTCCGCCCTGAATCATGAAGCCTGGAATGACCCGATGGAAGATGGTTCCTGTATAGAAGTTGCTTTTGACATATTCTTCAAAGTTTTTCACCGTAATCGGTGCTTTGTCATTAAAGAGTTCAATTTCGATATTACCGGATGAGGTCTTCATCTCGATCAGGGTATTGGCAGCAAAACTTGGCAAGCTAAATGCGATCAACGCGATAGCAGATAATGATTTTTTTAACATTTTTTAACTCATCTACTGATAAAGAAAGGTTGGGATTCACAACATATTAATCTTTCATGACTAATAATGCAGTGACCTGCCGACTAAAGACAAGAGAATAATAATGAGCCATGCATTACTACAGGAGAAAAGCGTCCATCAATTTCCGCCTTGGCATTTGCAGGGGAAGGGTTTTATTCTGAATTACTGAATTACTGAATTACTGAATTACTGAATTACTGAATTAATGAATTACTGAATTACTGGATTACCCCTCATTTTATTCGTGAATTTCAGAGTTTTCGGATTGCGCCATCTCCACTCGGCCGTGTAGTTCAGGTTCTATTGGTGCGCTATCATCATTCTCCTGTGGGTCCTTATGATGAATTGCTGATTATGGATCATCCTTTAATTAGCAGACGGCGTCTTTCGACTATTCCGAAAATTTATGTCTCTACCCATGAATCTATTGTGCATGGTCAGCACTTGTGGGGCATTCCTAAAGAATATGCAGAGTTTGATTGGCAAGAACAAGGACAGGAAACGATTTGTCGCATAACTCATCGTGGGCAAAGCATGACGCTTAGTCTTAAAAAACCTAAATCTCCTCGTTCTTTCTATTTAAATAGTCATCATCTTCCAAGCTCCATGCTAAAAATCCGGCAAACCTGGAAATCCCGGCATTATCAGTTTAGCCCTCAATTTCGGGGTTATTTATCCAAGCTTATTCAGGCAGAGTGGCAAAATACTCAGGATATATTCCCGGATTTTTCTAAAGCTAAATATTTACAAAGCTTTTATGTGCCTAAATTTAATTTAGTCTTTCCAGAAGCCAAGATCCATAAAAAATAAAAAAGGTGTTTCACGTGAAACACCTTAATTACATCTATTTTTGAATCAGATCTTTTTGTCCAAGAATTTACGGAAATTCTTGCTGAATTCAATGACCTGCTTTTTCGAACGTTTATGAATTGGGGTTAGATTGATAAAACCATGTGCCTGATCTGTATATTCCTGATAATACACTCGCACCCCATTCTCACGTAACTTCAGAGCATAGATTGAACCTTCATCATGCAGCACATCATGACGGGCGGTAATCACATAGGCAGATGGCAGATTCTTCAGTTCACCATAGGTCGGTGAAATCAGCGGATCATCCAGTTCGACTTGATGTGTTTCAGCATATAACTTGGTTACCAGATCAATATCCTGAGCTGAAAGTACCAGGCCCTGGTTATAGGCATAAAAAGAAGGATGGCGGCTTTTAAAATCGACAGCCGGGTAAAGCAATAACTGTGCGCGAGGTGCATAGATCTTATTGGCACTCCGCTGCGCAACCACTGCCGCCAGATTTCCACCTGCACTATCCCCTGCCACTACAATCTGGTTTTTATAGATTTTCAGCTGCTTGATGTTTTGATGTACCCAAGCCAGAGCATCTTCACAGACCTGTACCATCTGCAAAGGACTGTATTCTGGCGTTAGCGGATAAGCCACGCTGAGCACTTGCACCTTGGCATGCACCGCCAATAAACGACAGAACTCATCATGTGTATCCAGACCACCCACTATAAATGCACCACCATGATAGAAAATGACCATCGGCAATTTTTTCTGTGGTGCCGGATGATAATGTCGGGCAAAGATAGTGCCATTTTGCAATGGCAGACGCAGATCCTCGACTGCCTTGACCGGTGTCGGTTTTGCCTGAATAGCTTTCATGCGTTCATCAAACAGTTGACGTGATTGCACCGCATCCTCACTAATAAAACTGTGCTGTCCCTGTTTGAGCTGAATCGCCATCAAGCATTTTATATAAGGATCCAAATCAGGATAGTCATAAGGATAATCCAATGCTTTTACCAGACGTTCTTGTGCAAAGCTCGGCAGGCAATCCAGCAAACGTGCTGCAGTGCCCTGCCCCTTATTCATTACAAATTTCGTGACCGGATTATTCGCACCCATGAGTTTTCATCCTTTTCCCATAATTCTTCATTTTTTCTACATGATCAGGGTTTTAGTGACCATATTCTTATATAAGTCTTAATATCAATGTACATAGCTCATCTGCCAAATACGCTAACCTGAATTTAATCAAATGTCATTGATAGTTTAAGTGAGATTTTTACAGCACTTTTGCGACTTTAATGTAGAAGTCTGTATAAAAGGAGATAGCTTATGGCGATAAGAATAATAACGGTATCTTTAGCCACTGCATTTTTAGCCGTAGGCTGTGTGGCTTTTCCTGATGATGGTTATTATGACGGACGTTATGACAGTCGCGATCGAGGTTATGATTATCGTTATGATCAAGACCGTCGCTATGATCGGCAACGCTGGGAATACGAACAGCAGCGTAAAAGACTGGAACTGGAACGTCGCAAAAATATTCAGCAGCGTAACTGGGAACAGGAACGGCGTCGGCAAATAGAACTGGACCGGCGTAAAACTCAACTGGAACGACAACGTCTGGAACAGCAACGCAAAAATCTGAGTAATCAGCGTCAGAAACAGGCGCAGGCCGAACGTAAACGTCGCCAGCAGCTGGAACAACGTAAGAAAGTGGCAGAACAGCAGCGTAAACGGGTTCAGCAAAATCGCTCCAATAATCCACGCTGGAATGATCAGCGACGTAAGCAGGAACAGCAGCGACCACGTAATCGCCGCGATTAGGCAGAATATAAATAAACAGAGAAGCCCTGATTTAAATCAGGGCTTTTTTATGGACTGAGTTTTATGGTTTTGATCTCATCCAAGCTATTTTCTTTGAATAGAAGAAATGTTTTCAATCAGCATAGTCTTGATGAAGATGATCCCATTTTATAAGTCGAAAACCGTAGCAAATTTCAGGCAAAAAAAGGCTTATCTAGAGAAAAGATAAGCCACGAAAACACATTTCTAAAAAAGAGAAGAAACTACAGCGATAGAATCTGAAATGAATAATATAGCGTTACTCATTTTTTGTGTAATACTTTATTGCTTAGTTATTAATCGCTTTTATGTCTAAAAAATAATCCGGACAAAAAAAAGCCGGACCCTGTGTGAGGGATCTGACTGGAAAAACAGTTTAAAAAATAAGGCAACAGCAACCTGGTTCAGCTCTCTCCTCAGAACAAGGTCGCTGTTAATGACGCTATGATGCACCTGTCTTAAAAATATTTAAAACAGATAAAAATTATTATTCCTATCTAAAAATACGATGCTGCTTTTATTAAAGTCATTAAATCCAAATAAATCTTAAAATTAATCTGTACTTGTGCTTGAATTTTTTGCCCCTGCCCCGATTTCTTTAAATAATTAAAAATTTCAATCATGGCAGTTCAGTATTAACGCAGTTAACTCTGACGCCCAAGGACTGTACATGTTTAAGAACCCATTTAAACGGAGTAAATCAATGGCGACTGAGCAAAACGATCAAGCTCAAGAACTTGAGCAAGAGCAAACGGAACAACAAACAGCTCAAGCTGAACCTGAACAAGCTGAAGTTACCGTTGAGTCTTTACAGGAACAAATCGCACAGCTTGAAGGCGATTTAAAACTGGAAAAAGCACGTACTGCAAATGCCGTATATGAGGCACAAAAAAGTGTAGAACGCATTCAGCGCGAATCAGAAAAGCATAAAGATACTGTTTTGGAAAAGTTCTCTAAGGAGCTGTTAGAAACTGTAGATAACCTGGAACGTGCAATTCTCGCTGCGGGTGAAGAACAAGGCCCGTTACGGGAAGGCGTAGAACTAACTTTAAAAGGTTTACTGACAACATTAGAAAAATTTGGTGTGGTCGTAGTTGATACTGAGAATGGTTTTAATGCCGAGTTACATCAGGCAGTTGGTATTGCACCAGATGCCAAAGCCAATGAGATCGGTACAGTCTTGCAAAAAGGCTATGCCCTGAACGGCCGTTTATTACGTCCTGCAATGGTTATGGTTGGCGCTTAAGCTAAATAAATTCGGGAGTTTGTGAAATTTTTTCTAAAAGTTTACTTGAAAAAAATTGAACGGCTCTCATATCGGATAACAAGTGTAAATCACAAAAAAATTTTTGAGGAAACATCAAAATGGCTAAAATCATTGGTATTGACTTAGGTACTACAAACTCATGTGTTGCAGTACTTGAAGGCGACAAAGTTAAAGTTATCGAAAACGCTGAAGGTGCACGTACAACTCCATCTATTATTGCGTACAAAGATGGTGAAATTCTGGTTGGTCAATCAGCTAAACGCCAAGCGGTAACGAACCCTAAAAACACATTATTCGCGATTAAACGTCTGATCGGTCGTCGTTATGAAGACCAGGCAGTACAAAAAGATATCGGTCTAGTGCCATATAAAATCATCAAAGCAGACAATGGCGATGCTTGGGTTGAAGTAAACGATAAGAAACTTGCACCACAACAGATCTCTGCAGAAGTTCTGAAAAAAATGAAGAAAACTGCAGAAGACTATCTGGGTGAAACAGTCACTGAAGCGGTGATTACTGTTCCTGCTTACTTCAACGATGCACAACGTCAAGCAACTAAGGATGCAGGTAAAATTGCAGGCCTAGAAGTTAAACGTATCATCAACGAACCAACTGCTGCGGCGCTTGCGTTCGGTATGGACAAGAAAGAAGGCGACCGTAAAGTTGCAGTTTACGACTTGGGTGGTGGTACATTCGACGTTTCAATCATTGAAATCGCTGACCTTGATGGCGACCAGCAAATCGAAGTGTTATCAACTAACGGTGATACCTTCCTTGGTGGTGAAGACTTCGATAATGCATTGATCGACTACCTGGTTGAAGAGTTCAAGAAAGAACAAAACGTGAACTTGAAAAACGATCCACTTGCGTTACAACGTCTGAAAGAAGCAGCTGAAAAAGCAAAAATCGAGCTTTCTTCTTCTAACGCAACTGAAATCAACCTTCCATACATCACTGCAGATGCGACTGGCCCTAAACACTTAGTGATTAACGTGACTCGTGCAAAACTTGAAGGTTTAGTTGCAGATCTTGTAGCTCGTACCATCGAGCCTTGTAAGATTGCGCTGAAAGATGCAGGTCTTTCAACTTCTGACATCTCTGACGTGATTCTGGTTGGTGGTCAGTCTCGTATGCCACTTGTACAACAAAAAGTACAAGAATTCTTCGGTCGTGAGCCACGTAAAGACGTGAACCCGGACGAAGCAGTCGCAATGGGTGCTGCGATTCAAGGTGCAGTATTGTCTGGTGACAAAACTGACGTACTTCTTCTTGACGTTACTCCGTTGACACTTGGTATTGAAACCATGGGTGGCGTATTGACTCCAATCATTGAGAAAAACACGACGATTCCTGCGAAGAAATCTCAAGTGTTCTCAACTGCTGCGGACAACCAGCCTGCTGTAGATATTTCAGTTTACCAAGGTGAACGTAAAATGGCTCAACAAAACAAATTGTTGGGTAACTTCCAGTTAGGCGACATCCCACCTGCTCCACGTGGTGTGCCACAAATTGAAGTATCGTTCGACATCAACGCGGATGGTATCTTGAAAGTATCTGCAAAAGATAAGAGCACTGGTAAAGAGCAATCTATCCAGATCAAAGCAAACTCAGGTTTGTCTGATGCTGAAATCGAAGCAATGATCAAAGATGCTGAAGCGAATGCTGAAGAAGACCGTAAGTTTGAAGAGCTTGCAAAAGCACGTAACGAAGCGGATGCGCTAGTTTCTTCTGCTCAAAAAGCAGTAAAAGATCTTGGCGAACAAGTGAGTGCTGACGAAAAAACTGCAATCGAAACTGCGGTTTCTGAGTTAGAAGCATCTACGAAAGAAAATGATGTTGAAGCAATCAAAGCGAAAACTGAAGCATTGCAAAACATTATTATGCCGATCACTCAACGTGCTTATGAAGCAGCTCAAGGCCAAGGCGGTGCACAAGGTTTCGATCCTAATGCATTCCAAGGCGGCGAAGGTCAAGCTCAAAAAGCAGATGACGGCGTAGTTGATGCTGAATTCACTGAAGTAAAAGATGACAAAAAATAATTTGTCACTTTGAGAAAAAGACCGCATTTTATGCGGTCTTTTTTTTGCTCAATGCATAGGCAATAGAATGTTTTTTAATTAAACTATAATGAAATAAATAACTTAAAAATAAAAACGTATGCAGAATTTTATTAAGCTTTTTCTTCTGGCTTCCGGGCTTGCGATCATGCTGCTCTACCCAATGGGTAATCTGCTTCTGATCTTACCGCCGAATGTGGTACTGGCGCCTTTTAATTACCTGCAAACCTTCGGAATTGAAGCTTCTTTTTCCTTAGGCTTTCTGATTGCCATCATTGTGTTGCTGATCCTGGCTGTACCTCAGCGCTATCCTTCCGGAAAAGGTTTTATCATTCTAGGTATTGGATTGCTGAGCTATATTATTTTCCAGATCTTTAAATCTGAAATCACGCTGTATGCCTTTAATCACCAAACCAGACATTCCTATAACCTGAAATATTTAATTGAATTTATGATCTTCTTATTGAATGGTATAGGCCTTGGTTTTATTTATCATTCCAATATGCCAAGACAGGTTGAGCAGTGGAAAGGTAAAAAATCATAATCTAACCTGAGCAGAACCGTGCATAAGCACGGTTTTTATCGCTCTGACGCTAGGATTTTGCTGTTTTTTTAGCTACATTGAGCCAAACAATATTTTAAAAAACACTATGCGTCTTTTAAGCTTTCTGGGGATTGTCGTTTTCATTGTGTCATTGTTTTTGCATCTACAAACCAAGACCCATCCACAATTAAAATTTAACTCACTGACTGACCGTTTGACCCATCCTTTTGATACGCGCCTACGTTTCCAGATTGACCAGGTCGATCCGGGTTTTGGCCTGACCCGTGATGAGGTCATTCAATTAAGTAAGGAAGCGATTCAGATCTGGCATGAAGGAACCAATCGCGATGATCTGATGGTCTATGATGAGAATGCTCAGCTGGCCATTCAACTGATCTATGATCAACGCCAACAGGACTATGAAGCCTTTAAAAAGGTTGAAAAAAAGTTACTTGCCGATGAAGCCAGATATCAGCGTGAAGTCAGCAATCTGCAAGTTTCGCAGAAAAATCTGGAAGATCAGCAGCAACGACTGATCCAGCAAAAAAGTCAGCTGGAATTTGAATTTCAAACCCTATTGCAACGCCGTCAACAGGCCAGCTCATCTGCCGAGCGTGAACAGCTTCAGTATGAGATGGAAATGCTCAAGCCTAAACTGGAAAATTTTAAACGCGAATATGCCTATCTTCAGGAGCAGCTATCCTCGTTTAACCAGCAGGTTTCTGTTCATCAAAACAGTGTGCAAAGTCATCAGCGAAATATTCAGCAGGCCCAGCAGCGCTTTCCCCCACGCCAGTTTCATAAGGGTATTTTTATGGGAGATAAGATCCAGATTTACCAGTTTGATGCCAAAGATGATTTACGTTTAACTTTGGCACATGAGCTGGGACATGCCTTGGGCCTCTATCATCATAATGATCCGGAAGCCTTGATGTATCCAGTATTGGGTGAACAAAATTTACAAGATTTCAGACTGCGTCCAGCAGACAAGACCCTGTTGTATACCCGATAAAATTCAGGTTTTAATTCCCTATATTATTTATGTGTTTAGGCTAGTAAAAATACAATGCGGTTTCATTTCATGTTATTGTGAAGAACAGTAGGACGTCTTAGGCCAACTTTCTTGGAGATTCATGTGAGTTACTACCATATTTTAATTGAAGTAAATGACCACATTAGTACGATTGATGAAACCCGTGATATCGAGATCTTTGATATCGAGGATATTCAACCTTATCTTCATTCAATTTTGCTGCCTTATTTCAATGAACAGCTGATCGAGCTAGATGATGAAAATCTTGAATTTAAGGATATTTTGCATCTGCAAGTGAAACAAACCTTATTGCCGATCAATGACTTGATTGAGGAAGAACAGCGTCTATTGCCGAGCGATACAGATATTACCATTACAGCCTACGAGATCTTTAATAACCGCGAACTGAGTCAGGATGTCACTACAGTGATTTTTGACCTGCTTGAAGCGGTCAAACTGGAAAGCTAAGCTTTCTTCAGACATAAAAAAGTCCTCATACGAGGACTTTTTTATTCAATTTGATATGTATTAGATCGAGAATGAAGATCCACAACCACAGGTCGTCGTAGCATTCGGGTTTTGTACCACAAAACGTGAACCTTCCAGACCTTCAACATAGTCAACCACTGAACCAACCAGATATTGATAGCTCAGAGAATCGACCAGCATTTTGACATCGCCATTGACGAATTCTGCATCATCTTCATTTTGGCTTTCCGCAAAGTTAAAGCCATAAGAGAAACCTGAACAGCCGCCACCGGTGACATACACACGGAGCATTAAGTCTTGGTTACCTTCACTGTCACGCAACTGGCGTACTTTATTTGCGGCATTGTCGGTGAGCACAAGCGCTTGAGCATTCATGGCGGATTCCTCTGTTGAATGGAATGTCTTTAAAAAGAAAAGACCATATTTCAAGTATAACACACTCAATATATGGTCAGTCTGTACAGATTAAAAGTCAAATCAGAGTAATTTTATCAGGATTGTTTATAGTTCTCATCCTGTAATGCACATTCGAAGTTTTTCGGATTCTGCTTGCAGCGGAATTGCCAGAGCAACTTCATCATGCGTTTGTCATAAATACCCCGTTTGGTCAGATCAATCCGCGAATCACGCATCAGCTTTTGGTAACCCGGTTTATCTGCCTCAGGAATATCCATCCAGTATTTAGAGGGAATATCTGCCTTCATTTTACCTAAAATTCCAAAAGCACGTGGTAACTGGCTTTTCACCCATTCACGTGATTTTTGTCCGTATCCAGCCGGGAATTTATCCGGACGAATAATGATATTACCAGTGACCTGTAACACCGGATAATTCACAATAGCACCCTTGCTTCCCAAACCTTTATGCAGTTCTAATGGTTTAAATACGGCAGCCGGCGCACCAATAATATCGACCTGGCCATTATTAAATTTAGAGCCAAAGTTGGTCACATCAGCGCTGACTGCCTGTGCACCCACTTGTTGAACCATGATTTTTTGTGCTTCATCATAGTCAAGTACAGCAATTTTTTTACCTGCTGCTTTCGCAACCGTATTAATGCTCCGGTCATTGACTATCAGGAAGGCATCACCTACCGGAATCACCCCTGCGACTTCATACTTGCCTTGAACCATGAGCTTGGCAAAGGTCGGACTCGCCAGGCCTTGCATCACTTTAACTGCCAGGTTCAAATCTGGAATCGCGCCAATCGCATCGAGTGAACCGGTAAATCGGTTGAACTGACGGCCGCGCATACCCGTGACACTGATCCCATCACATTTACCAGCTTTAAAATCTTCTGCGACGACAGCTTCATTGGTATTTACCCTAAGCTCGATATCAGCACCCCAGTTTTTTGCGGCCAGTTGATAGTCTTTCATTACAGCATAGACGTCGCCATTTTTGCCGACCAGATCGAATACACATACTATCTGTTTAGCCTGAGCCAGGCCTGAAACTGCCGCGAGTGCTGCACCTACAGCCAGGGCTTTCCATCCTTTCTGCATCATTTTGCTTTCCTTGATTGCCTTGTTTTTGTTATCTGCTTTAAGTGCTACATGTTATTGTTTTTTATACCAAACATGAAAGCATTATTTTTAATCAGCTTAACTGCTTTGCTATGATCTGCAATGGCAGATCTGACTTTGTTTAATATAAAAAAAGCTTAGATAAATCTAAGCTTTTTTCCTTAAAAATCAAGTTATTCGCCAGAAAGTGAACATTCAAAGTTGGCTTTATCGACAGAGCAACGCGCACGTTTCAGTACCGACATCATGCTGGCATCATAGATTCCACGCTTGGTCATATCTATACGTCCTTCACGTAATAACTTCTGATACTTGGTTTTGTCTTCCGCACTCAGATTCAGCTTATATTTCGCTGGAATACCGGCTTCCAGACGATTAATCATCGCCATGCTCTTAGGCAGATTTTTAATAAACCAGTCACGAGACTTCTGGCCGAAACCAGCCGGGAATTTCTCCGGACGGATCACAAAGTCAGAGGTGACATGCAGTACTGGAAAGTTAAACATCGCACCGCTATTGCCCAAACCTTTATAGATTTCGAGTGGTTTGTACGCATACGCCGGTGCGCCTACCATATCGACCTGACCATTATTAAACTTAGCTACGAAGTTAGATACATCAGATACTACAGCCTGAGCACCTACACGTTGAACCATGATTTTTTGCGCATCATCATAGCCCAGTACGGCGAACTTCTTGCCTGCCGCTTTTTCAATGGAGTTGATATTTTTGTCACGCACAAAGATAAAAGCTGAACCTAGTGGCGCAATCCCAGCTACCTCATATTTTTTACCACCCATGGTCGTGACCATTTTAGCTGCATTACGCTTATCCAAAGCGAAGCTAATCGCACGCTGTGCAATGGCATTACTTGGAGCACCACCTAAGGCATCGATTGAACCGGCAAACTTGTTGTATTGACGGGCACGCATGGCGGTCATGAATACACCATCACATTTGCCAGCCTTAAAGTCATTGTCAGCGACGGCTTCATCCTGACGGGCGATCAGATTGATATCTGCGCCCCAGCCTTTTGCTGCCAGCGCCCATTCCTGAGCCATCTGGAAAGACTCGCCAGATTTACCAAGTAGGTCAAACACACAGATATCCACCTTTTCTGCATGTGCCACACCTGCAAAACCAAATGCAGAAAATGCAGCCAATGATAAGAGTGTTTTTTTCATTTTAGTTATCCTTTGAAATCTTGTTGTTAGCTGAGTGTCCGTACAGGCGTCAAATATTAAGCAAATTTATTTCAAAAAAATAGAGCATTTACTCCAGATAAAAGCGGCTTTTTGGCCTATAAAGATAAATCAGCTTTTCTTGATTTCTTTTATCCTATTTTTTTATAAATATATCAATATTTTAATATTTTCGCTTAGCTACTTTGAATTACATTTCATTCGCTGTAGTTACAAAGATATACATGATTTTAAAACTATTCACCACTAATTGAGCATTCGAAATTAGTTCTTTCCACAGTACAGCGTGCCCGTTTTAATACTGCCATCATGCCAGCGTCATAAATGCCCTGTTTGGTTAAATCCATGCGTCCTCCACGCAGAATTTTCTGATAACTGACCTGTTCCTCACGACTCAGGTTCAGAATATATTTACGCGGGATTTCTGCTTCCATCCGTTTTACCATCGCGAAGCTGCGGGGTAACTGCTTAACAAACCATTGTCGGGAATTGGCTGCAAACTGTTCCGGAAATTTATCCGGTCGAATAATCAGATCTGCCGTGATATTTACCACCGGAAAGTTGATCATGGCTCCTTTCTGCCCCAGTCCTTTAGTCACTTCAAGAGGTTGAAAGGCATAAGCGGGCGCTGCCACAATATCCACTTCACCCTGATTAAATTTACGGATGAAATTGGAAATTTCCGAATTCACCGGTACGGCTTCTACCCGGTTCACCATAATCGTTTGGGCATAGTCATAATGTAGAACCGCAAACTTCTTGCCTTTAATATGTTCTAACTTATCCATATTACGATCACGGACAAAGATATAAGCAGGACCAATCTGGCCAATACCGGCTACTTCAAATTTTTCCTTGCCAATCTGGGTGGTCATGCGCTTGGTATTACGTTTATCTAGCACATAACTCACCGCTTTCATGGCAATGTCATTATTAGGAACGCCGCCAATCGCATCAATGGAGCCGGCAAATTTGTTATAAGCTCGCGCACGCATGGACGTCATATAGAAGCCATCGCATTTTCCGGCTTTGGCATCCTGATCGACTTTAGCTTCATCCTGATAAGCAATCAATTGAACCGTAGCCCCCCACTGCTTGCTGGCCAATGCCCACTCTTCCAGCAGCTTGAAGGATTCACCCGATTTTCCCAGTAAATCAAATACACAGACATTGACTGGGGCAGCATGTGCACTTGAAGCCCATAGGCCCAGTGCGGATAAAATTAAAAATCTATTTTTCATTTTTATTCTACTCAATATTATTATGAACCTTGATGGCTCTATCTTTCGGTTTTTAAACAAAATAGAGTATTTACTCAAAATATAGTTCATCATATATGAATCTATAAATTTTTAAAGCCTGAACAGGATAAGCTGCAACGAAGATTTTTTGTTTTCTTCCGGCTTTCCATTAGAATAGCGGCATTCTCTTTTGCCCTTGTTAGTAAGTTCAATGATTCAGTTAGACCAAGTTTCGTTACGCCGTGGTGGGCGAGTGTTATTTCAAAAAGCCTCCATGCAGCTTCATCCCGGCTGGAAAATTGGTTTAACCGGCGTGAATGGCGCAGGAAAATCAACCCTGTTTGCGGCTCTTTTAGGTGAGCTCAGTGCAGATGAAGGTTCACTAACCCGTCCATCCGTGTGGACCGTAGCGCATATGGCTCAGGAAATTAAAGCACTAGATATGCCAGCCATTGATTTTGTTCTGTCAGGCGATGAAGAGTATTGGGATATACAGGCCAAACTTGCGCATCCAGAACAGCTGTCCGATGCAGAACTGGCACAGTTACATGGCCGTTTCGACGAGATTCATGGCTATTCTGCACCATCAAAAGCAGCTCAGTTAATGGCCGGTCTGGGCTTTATGGATCACCAGATCCGTCTGGATGTTTCCAGTTTTTCAGGCGGTTGGCGGATGCGACTGAATTTGGCCCGTACCCTGATGAGCCGTTCCGACCTGCTATTACTCGATGAACCAACCAACCACTTGGATCTGGATGCGATCTTGTGGCTCGAAGATTGGTTAAAGGCGTATGAAGGCACTTTAGTGCTAATTTCGCATGACCGTGATTTTCTGGATGCCGTGACGGATCATATTCTGCATATCGAAAATCAGGAACTCACCCTCTATACCGGCAATTATTCAACTTTTGAAGTGACCCGTAGCGAGCGTCTGGCACAACAGCAACAGGCCTTTGAGAAACAGCAGGAAGCCCGGGCACATCTACAAAAATTTATTGACCGTTTCAAAGCCAAAGCGACCAAAGCACGTCAGGCCCAAAGTCGGATTAAAATGCTGGAGCGCATGCAGGATCTCGCCCCTGCTCATGTCGATACACCTTTTACCTTCAGTTTCCGTGAACCGACCAAAATGAGTTCACCACTTCTGGCCTTGGAACAGGCTGAAATTGGTTATGGTGATAAATCGATTGCCAGCAAAATTAATCTGCAAATCACTCCAAATTCACGTATCGGTTTATTGGGGATGAATGGTGCGGGTAAATCAACCTTGATCAAAACCTTAGTCGGAGATTTGCCCTTATTAAATGGTCAACGTAAAGCCTCAGAATTACTCAGTATTGGTTATTTTGCCCAGCACCAGATGGATGCTTTGGACGCTAATGCCAGCCCAATGCTACAACTGGCGCGCATCGCCGATCCAAAAATCAGTGAAGCTTCTTTACGTTCTTTCCTCGGCAGTTTCGGTTTTAGCGGTGAGCGCATGGATACCCCATGTGAGAGTTTCTCTGGGGGGGAACGTGCACGTTTGGCTTTGGCTTTAATTGTTTGGCAGCGTCCAAATGTACTGATTCTCGATGAACCGACGAACCATCTGGACCTGGATATGCGCCATGCCCTGACTATGGCTTTGCAGGATTTTGAAGGTGCGGTAGTACTGGTCTCGCATGAACGTCAATTGATTGCGACAGTATGTGATGAATTGCTGTTAGTGCATGCCGGACGTTGTACCGAATTTGAAGGAGATCTACAGGACTATGCCAAATGGTTACGTGAAGCACGTCAACAGCAGATTAATGCACAGAATGCCTTGGCCAAAGCACAGGTAGTAGAAACAGAAGCTAAACCTGTGGTGGTAGCCAAAGTAGATAAGGAAGCACAGCGTAAACTGGCCGCTCAGCGTCGTGAGCAGACTCGTCCGATTCGCAAGAATATTGAGAAATGCGAAGCTCAAATCGACAAACTACAGCCGCGTCTGGCAGAAATTGAAGAATTACTGGCAGATAGCGCTTTATATGAAGCTGCACGTAAAGATGACTTGCTGAAACTCATGAATGAGCAGACAGAACTGAAACAAAAACTGGAAACTGCTGAAGAGCAAATGCTAGAACTGATGATGGAGCTGGAAAGTTTGGAGCAATCTTTTCAAGAAGGTTAATTTTTAAACCTTGATTCAAATCTTAGAGATTAGGTGCAATTGGAGCTAATCTCTTTTTTTTTATACTTTTTATATATTGCTCTCTCCCTCTTTTCCCTGATTTCTTCGTCGAAACCATTTTTGACATATTTTGTAGTGAATTACGCAAATACTATATAAGTTTATTTTTTAAACACTCGGATGTCTTATTTCATACATTAATTTACAGCGATTTCTTAGCGCATAAGGCTCTAATAAAAGTGTTTTTTATTTTTGGCAGCCTTGATACGAGTCTGTTTAATGTTGAACTAGAGAGAGGAAATCCGCATGCGTGCTCTTACCTATCATGGTGCTCGGGATGTACGAGTTGAATCCGTTCCAGATCCAGTGATTCAGGAACCAGATGACGTCATTTTAAGGGTGACAGCGACTGCCATCTGTGGCTCAGATCTGCATCTATACCGGGGTAAAATTCCGGCCACTGAAGATGGCGATATTTTTGGCCATGAATTTATGGGAATTGTAGAAGAAGTTGGTCCTGAAGTCACAGAAGTGAAAAAAGGTGACCGGGTAATTATTCCTTTCGTGATTGCATGTGGTCACTGTTTTTTCTGTGAACATGAACTGATGGCTGCCTGTGAAAATACCAATACTGGCCGTGGTGCAATTATCAATAAGAAACAGATTCCACCAGGTGCGGCTCTGTTTGGTTATAGCCATTTATATGGCGGTGTACCAGGCGGACAGGCTGAATATGTTCGTGTACCTAAAGGTAATATAGGCCCATTTAAAGTGCCAGGGTCATTACCGGATGAAAAAGTCCTGTTCCTAACTGATATCTTGCCTACTGCATGGCAGGCTGTGACCAATGCCCAGGTCACTCGCGGCTCCAGTGTTGCGATTTATGGGGCTGGTCCGGTTGGTTTACTGTCGGCTGCCTGCGCACGTATGCTGGGCGCAGAGCAAATCTTTATGGTCGATCACCACCCTTACCGACTGCGTTTCGCCCATCAGACTTATGGTGCAATTCCAGTGAATTTTGATGAAGTGGATGCAGCTGAATATATTATTCAGAATACTGCCGGTCATCGTGGTGTTGATGCCGTCATTGATGCGATTGGTTTCGAGGCCAAAGGCAGTTTACTTGAAACGGTGATGACCAACCTAAAAATTGAAGGTTCGAGTGGCTTTGCCCTACGTCAATGTATTGCGGCAGTACGCCGTGGTGGTGTGGTAAGTGTGCCAGGCGTATATGCTGGTCCAATCCACGGCTTCCTGTTTGGTGATGCCTTTGATAAAGGACTGACCTTTAAAATGGGTCAGACCCATGTGCATAAATTCCTGCCACAATTACTTGAATATGTAGAAAATGGCCAGCTGTCTCCAGAAGTGATTATCACCCATCGTATGAAACTGGAAGAAGCTGCTGAAGGCTACCGTATTTTCGATAAACGTGAACAAGACTGCCGCAAGATTATTCTGACCCCATAAATAGAATGGTTAAAAAAATAGAAAGCGCCGTTAGGCGCTTTTTTTTATTTTTACACTTATTTTATAAATCGTATTTTTTCTATTTTCAGTTTTAAAAGCTCAGATCTATTGCCTGTTATCAGATGAACTGGCACTAGGTCATGTGATGACTAAACTTAAAAAAGCATTAAACCATAGGAGTAAAAGTTAAAAAAATCTATAACCCTATGATTGAGCAATAAAAAAAATGAAAGTTCACTTGATTATTAACTTGATTATGTAGTTTAACTACAGTGAAGATTTTTATAATTAACACATGTTCCACGCTGATTATTAATTAAATCTACAATATTAACATAAGCTATTAATTTTTAAGTTATTTATATAATTTTTCCATTAAAAACAGATAAAAAATCACCTGAACTGGTCAATTTTAAAAACAGAGAAGATATGGCTCCAGCTAGTCTTTTAAATTCAAAACCCTATTTTAAATTTAAAAATACTTATCCACAAGATATAGAAAGTAAATTTGAATTTAAAAAATGAAAGACAAGAAACACAATATGACTTGTGGATAAATACTATCTTATTCACATAAAAAATATGGATAACTTTGTAGTTATCCACACAATTGATCAGGGTTTAAGCAAGATTTAAAACAACACTATTCAAATATTTTTAGAAAATTTCGAATTAACTTGATAAATCATTGAAAGTTTAGGATTTCAAAAATCTAAGTTCTAGAATTTTCCATTCATCCTCTAGCTTCCAGATCTCCTGAAGACGCTGTTTATTATTTTCCAGTCCAATCAAGATCCGGCATTCGGTCTGGTCTTCATTGTACTCGTATTCTTCATATTCTATTTCTGGCTTCAGCGGTTTCCATACGCTGTTTTGTACCGCATGAGCAATCCGGTCATAACGCAGATAACTTCCTTCTACATGGCCTTCCTGTTCAAAAATCACCTGAAAGTCCTGATGTTCATAGTGGCGCAGCAGATCATAGTCGCCACTGTAGAATGCATTTGCCCAGATCTCACGTATTTCTTCAAGCTGGCTATCCATGGATAAACCTCTTTATGAATAAGACTTAATTCTCCTGAACCAGGCTTTTTTGAAACCTAATATCAGCAGATCATTGGTCTAAAAACTGCTTAGATTAAAATTATTCTAAACAGTTCATCTGGTATTAATAGAAAATTTACGTAAAAAAAGCGCCTTAAAAGGCGCTTTTTCGTTTCGATTTATTCCGATGGATCAGGTATCAATATCGGCATTTAAGGCATTTTCTTCAATAAAGGCACGACGTGGTTCTACATCATCTCCCATCAGACAAGAGAACATGCGGTCTGCTTCAATCGCATCCTGTACCGTCACTTGTAGCATGTTACGGTTTTCCGGATCCATCGTGGTTTCCCACAGCTGATCCGCGTTCATCTCACCCAGACCTTTATAACGCTGGATCATCATGCCGCGGCGAGAGTCTTGCAAAATATGCTGCCAAACCTGATGGAAACTGCTGACCTGAATCTTACGCTCACCTTTCTGTAAATAAGCACCCTCTTCAAGCAGCGTGAACCAGCTTTTCGAGTTTTTCAGTAAACGCGCATATTCACTTGAGCTGAGCAAGCTAGCATCTAGCAGGTAATGATGTGGCAGGTTATGCACATAAATTGTAATCCGTGGTAACCAGCTTTCTACGATCTGGCCATCAACATCTTTTTCAAAACGTTCCAGACTCAATTCAGGACGTAAACTTGGCTGGATTTTTTCAATCGCAGCACGCAGGTCTTCACCCCAAGTTTCCACATAAGCTTTATCTTCCAGCTGATCCAGCTTGAATGCTTCCAGTGAAATCAAGGCATCCAGCAAGCTTGCAGGATAACGTACAGTTAAACGTGCCAAACTCTTTTGTGAAGTTTGATAATCGGTAATCACATTGGCCAGAGCTTCCCCACGAATCGCAGGGGCATCGGCACTGATATGCAGTTCGAGCTCATCAATCGCATTCGAAATCAGGTAAGTTTCCAGTGCATCATTGTCCTTGATGTACTGTTCCTGTTTACCTTTTTTCAGCTTGTACAACGGCGGCTGTGCGATATAGATATGACCACGCTCGACCAGTTCCGGCATTTGACGGAAGAAGAAAGTCAGCAGCAATGTACGGATGTGTGAACCATCCACGTCAGCATCGGTCATGATGATGATTTTGTGATAACGCAGCTTGTCCGGGTTATATTCTTCACGACCAATACCACAGCCGAGTGCCGTAATCAGCGTACCCACTTCTGCAGAAGAAATCATACGGTCAAAACGGGCACGTTCCACGTTCAGGATCTTACCTTTTAGCGGCAGAATTGCCTGCATCTTACGGTTACGGCCCTGTTTTGCAGAACCGCCCGCAGAGTCACCTTCGACCAGGTACAGTTCAGATAAAGCTGGATCTTTCTCTTGGCAATCCGCCAATTTACCTGGAAGACCGGCGATATCGAGCGCACTCTTACGACGGGTCATTTCACGTGCTTTACGCGCTGCATCACGGGCACGCGCTGCGTCAATGATCTTGCCAGCGATTGATTTAGCCGCTTGTGGATTCTCTAACAGATATTCAGAGAATGCCTTGTTCATAGCCTGCTCAACTGCAGATTTCACTTCACTCGATACCAGTTTTTCTTTAGTTTGTGAAGAGAATTTCGGATCAGGCACTTTTACTGACACAATCGCAGTCAAACCTTCACGCGCATCATCACCTGAAACCACAACTTTTTCTTTTTTCAGGATATTTTCACTGTCCATGTAGTTATTTAAACCACGGGTCAGTGCTGCACGGAAACCGGCTAAGTGAGTACCGCCATCCTTTTGCGGGATGTTGTTGGTAAAGCAGCGTACATTTTCCTGATAAGAATCATTCCATTGCAGTGCAACTTCTACACCAATGCCATTTTCTGCCTGAGTGGTGAAATGGAAAATATCATTCAGGTGGGTTTTACCTTGGTTAATGTACTTAACAAACTCAGCCAAACCGCCTTCATAATCAAAAATGTATTCGGCATTGATACGTTCGTCACGTAATACGATTCGTACACCTGCATTCAGGAAGGACAGTTCACGTAAACGACGGGCCAGGATGTCGACATTAAAAATGGTCTGACTAAAGGTTTCAGCACTTGGCCAGAAACGCACGCGAGTACCGGTCTTATCGGTCTCGCCCACCATTTTTAAAGGGAATTGTGGATCACCATGACGATATTCCTGTTCATGGATTTTACCGGCGCGATGAATGGTTAGTTCCAATTTTTCTGATAACGCATTTACTACGGATACACCTACACCGTGCAGACCGCCAGAGACTTTATAGCTGTTATCATCAAACTTACCGCCCGCATGCAGAATGGTTAAAATCACTTCTGCAGCAGACACGCCTTCTTCAGGGTGAATGTCAGTCGGAATACCACGGCCATTATCTGATACTGAAACTGATTCATCTTCATGAATAGTCACTAAAATTTCATCACAGTGACCTGCCAGCGCCTCATCAATCGAGTTATCTACGACCTCGAAGACCATATGGTGTAAGCCGGTACCATCGTCTGTATCACCAATGTACATGCCTGGACGCTTACGTACTGCGTCTAAACCACGTAATACCTTGATGCTAGAGGAATCATAAGCTTTTTCAGTGGTTTGTTCTGTTTGAGAAGCAGCTTGATCTTCTGAACTCATGGTTTCTCCCTAGTGAAAGATAGGTTTATCCAAAGATAGGTAAAAATTTAAAAACTATTGCACAACAACTTGAACTGTACCGTTTTCAACATGGAATAACTGATATGAGATAGACAGATCATGTAGGTGCTTTTGTACTGATTCATGGTCTAAAGTGGTAATAAAAACTTGACTACCAAGCTGGCTCAATCGCTCAATTAAACGTTGTTGTGCGGTTAAATCTAATTCTGCTGTCACATCATCTAATAATACCACAGTTTCCTTATTACAAGAATGCAGCATTGCGATTTGCGACAGTTTAAGTGCCATCATTAAAAGCTTTTTTTGTCCGCGAGATAAGATCACATCGGCATCTCCCAGAGGGGTCTTCAGGCGCAAATCTGCGCGATGTGGACCATATTCGGTATAGCGCCGTTCTACATCTTTGTCATGATGATTGGTTAGGTCATTCAGCAGGCCATGTTCACTGTGAAAGCCGGGACTGTATTCCACAGAAATCTCCAGATCCGGTAATAGATGTTTGAGATCATCCTCAAAAAATGGCTTCCACTGTTCCATGATGCCGACACGTTGGGAGTGCAAAATCTCACCATATTCACTCAGCATCTGGTTCCACGCTTCCAGATCAGACAAACTTAGAAAACGTTTGGATTTAAGCAGACTGTTCCGCTGTTTTAAGGCTCGTGAATAATATTGCCAGGCATGATAAAACTCTGGTTCCACGTGGAACATTAACCAGTCCAATAGCTGACGACGTGGTTTGGCACCATGATCGATAATATCGGTACTCTGCGGATCAAGCAGTTGTAAGGGTAACATCTTGGCAAGCTGACCTTGGGTTGCAATCGCATCGCCATTGACCTTGATCAGCTGTTCCCCGCTGGCCATTTTTTGCATGCCGACTTTTTCAGTTTCCGATTGGGCGAACACAATCGCATCCGAGGCGCCATGCTGAATGTAATTTTTCGGGATATGGGTACGAAAGGAACGTCCTGTGGCCAGTAAATGAATAGCTTCCAGTACTGAAGTCTTGCCTGAACCATTCTGGCCATAAAAAACATTAAACGGTTGCAATCTCTGGAGTGCAACCGTTTTTAAATTTCGTACACGTTCAATATGAAGACGCGTAATATGCATAGCGTTGGCTTAGCTCAGCTGTCGCTTAGACACGCATTGGCATCACGACATAGGTCTGATCGGTATGAGATGGATCCTGAACCAGCACAGACTGATTCGCTTCAGTCATGGCCATGGATACATCTTCACCGTCCAGTACACCTAGCACTTCAATCAGGTATTGCGCATTGAATGACATTTCCAGTGGTGCATCTGCATACTGGATCGCCAGATCTTCAATCGCCTCATCCTGTTCCGGGTTATTGGCACGAAGTTGTAATGAACCGGCATTAAAGTTCAGGAATACGCCACGCAGTTTTTCATTACTCAAAATAGCCACACGTTGTAAGGATTGCTTAAACACGTCATGCGCAATAATCACATTCTTGTCGCCACCACGTGGAATTACACGGCGGTAGTCCGGGAATTTACCGTCAATCAGTTTCGTGGTGAAACGAACTGTGATATCAGCCTGTTCTTTATCACGGCTAGCCATACGAATAGTTACATTCAATAATTCACGACCAATCAACAACGAGAGTTGTTCATCTTCAACGCTTAATAAACGTTGCAGTTCAGCGACTGCCTTACGTGGAACAATGGCTTGAATCGGTTGAGTTGCTGTCGATTGGGCTGCTGTTTCACACAATGCCAGACGATGACCATCTGTCGTTACCGCACGAAGCTGATTAGCGTCAATTTCAAGTAAAGTACCAGTCAGGTAGAAACGTACGTCCTGCACTGCCATTGCGAAAGCCGTTTTTTCAAACAGACGTTTTAATTCGCGCTGAGTCACAGTGACTTGTGTGCCTTGAGTATTTTCAGTATTCAATAATGGATAGTCATCCGCAGGCAAAGTACCGAGCACAAAACGACTATTTCCAGATTTCAGGATACAACGCTGGTCATCAGTAATTTGCAGGTCGATCAGGGCTGCTGATGGCAAAGATTTACAGATATCAATCAGCTTACGTGCCGGAACAGTGGTTTCACCGGCTTGCAGACATGCACCTTCAGCCAACTGTGTGCTGGCCACCAGTTCTACTTCAAGATCCGAACCAGTGACGGTCAAAGCTTCAGCAGTCACCTGGATTTTCAGGTTTGAAAGAATATTTAAGGTATGGCGACGTTCAACCGCTCCTACGACATGTGAGAGAACATTCAGTAAGCTTTCTTTCGCGATTTTTAAACGCACGGTGCATTCCTCTAAAGCTGAAGATTAATAAGATAAAAGTTGAATTTTTAACAGTTAACTATGCGGCAAAACAGGCCGCATAGCAAGAACAGAATTTGAGCGTTTTAGGTCAACTCTGCAACAGGCGTTGCAGGTTTTTATAGTCCTCATTGAAGATCGGATCTTCTTCACGCAAGCTCTGTACTTTTTCGCAGGCATGCATGACTGTACTGTGATCTCGACCACCAAAAGCCATACCAATTTCCGGGAAACTATCTCCGGTCAGTTCACGTGCCAGACCCATTGCAAGCTGACGTGGACGAGCATAAATACGGGTACGTTTTGGACCTACCAGCTCTTTAAGCGGAATGCGAAAATATTCACTCACGACACGCTGGATATTTTCAGTACTGATGGTCCGGGCACGAATTGCGAGGACATCTTTCAAAGACTCACGTACTACATCTAGATCAATCGGCGTTCCTTTAAAACGTGAGATCGCCACCACTTTGTTTAGCGCACCTTCAAGTTCACGGACGTTCGCCACCACTTGTTGGGCGATAAATAGCGCACAGTTACGTGGTAAATCTACACCGGTGTTTTCGGCTTTTTTCAGCAAGATTTCAATTCGGGTTTCGATATCAGGTGGTTCCACACCTACAGAAAGTCCCCAGGAAAAACGTGAAACCAGACGTGGATCCAGTTCGGTCAATTCTTTAGGGTAACGATCCGAGGTGAGGATAATTTGCTTCGATTCATCCAATAGCGCGTTAAAGGTATAGAAGAACTCCACCAGACTGGCTTCTTTACCTGCGAGCAAATGAATATCATCGACCAGCAAAAGATCCAGTGAACGGCAGTTTTTCTTAAACTCTTCAACTTTGCCCTGTTGTAAGGAACTGACAAAATCCTGTACAAAGCTTTCTGCAGTCATATACATCACGCGGGCATTGGGTTTTGCCTGTAATAATGCATTCCCGACTGCCTGCATCAAGTGGGTTTTACCCAGACCAGTCGGGCCATATAAAAATAGCGGGTTATGCTGCGAAGCACCGAGTTGAGTTAACACCTTACGACAGGTTTCAGCCGCCATCTGGTTAGAACGGCCTTCAACAAATAACGAGAAGGTAAATAAAGGATTCAGCTGACGTTTACGGCTATTTTTGCCTGAATCTTCTTTTTCTTTCTTAGGACGCGGTGCTGGCGCAACCACAGGTGCAGATTCCAAAGCCGCTGTTGTCGTCGCTGGCTGTTCACTGGCAGATAAAATTGCACCTGGGCGGGAATCCACCAGAATTTCAACTTTACGTACGCGACCTTCAGATAGCTGTTCGGCCAAAATCGAAATCAGTTCCAGATGATGCTCTTGAATGTAGCGCGTCCAATACGGATTAGGTGCATAAAGACGCAGGGTATCGTCCAGCTCTTCTGCAACCAATGGGCGAATCCACATTGTAAAGACATTTCCAGAGAGCTCTTGTCGCAAGCGATTTAAGCAGTCTGTCCAAAGCATGTGAATCCCCTATTCATTCCATTGTTAATCAAAAAAGGCTGACCGCGACCAAAGCGGGTCGCCATTCTAACCAAGTTATCCACATCTGTCATGGCAATTTCCACAGATTTTGCGCAAAAAGTAGTCATGGTGGATAAATTTAAATTTAAAAAGCTGGTGTGGATAAGTTTATCCGCAAGCTGTGGATAAAATATAGCACAAAGTTATCCACAAAGTATAAAATTAATAAAAACAGTTTTATCCACAAACTAAGTTTTTGTTTATTTAATACAAAATTACCTTTTCCACAGAAAAAGTCCACCCTAATAATAATAAATTTAAATTTATAAATTTGAATTTATTTATAAGATTTCGTTCTTTTGTGGATAACTGAGAAAAGTTTAAATTTAAATTTAAAACTCAAGAGTTAAATTTAGATTTCACATAAGTTGTGGATAACTATGTTGATATAAGTGTTAATAACTTATATTTGATTTTAAAACAAATGGTTATATTGTGGTTAACTTATATATAGGTATTTGAATACAATTTTTTTAATCCCTATTTACATTTTGATTCCAGTCTTATTTGAAAAGAAAATGGCTTTTGCATTGACAGCTCAAGCAATGAGCACTAAAATCGCGGACCTTTATAGAAAGATCATTTTTGGAGTTTCAATATGAAACGTACATTCCAACCATCTGAATTAAAGCGTAAACGCGTTCATGGTTTCCGTGCTCGTATGGCTACTAAAGCTGGTCGTCAAGTTCTAGCTCGCCGTCGTGCAAAAGGTCGTCACAGCTTAACTGTTTAATCAGTTAGGCTTTGCCGATTTTGGGTGTTATGACTACACTTTATAGTTTTGGTACAGAGCTTCGTTTACGCTGTGCTGCAGATTATAAAGGAGTCTTTGATGGTGCGCTTTTTAAAGTGCATCAACCCCATTTCCTTTTTCTTGCAAAACATTCCGAACTGCCAAACAGCCGTTTGGGTTTAGTTGTTGCCAAGAAAAAAGTGCGCCGTGCGCACGAACGAAATCGAGTAAAACGACTTGCTCGCGAAAGTTTTCGCCTGCATCAACAGCAACTAGATGATTTGGATATTGTGGTTATGCCTAAAGTAGGTATAGAAGCGGTACCGAACGCAGAGTTGCATCAGCAATTACAATTTGCCTGGCAAAAACTCAACCGTCTTGCCAAAAAGCATTCCAAAATAGCATCATCCTCCCCACAAAAGTAGAGATGGCCAATGGTACGTTTACTGCATTGGTTAATACGTTTCTATCAGATTGCGATTAGTCCTTTATTGGGACCACGCTGTCGTTATATTCCAACATGTTCTCAATATTCCTTGGAAGCAGTCCATACACATGGAGCTGTACGTGGTGTGTGGCTGGCTACTCAGCGTATTTGCCGTTGTCATCCGTGGGGTGGCTCTGGATATGATCCGGTTCCCCCGAAAGCGATTCGTTTTATTTCATTTCAGCAAATAGATTCTCAAACGCTTCACGTTGCTGTACCCTTTCGTGATCGTTTATTGAACCAAAATCACTCTAACCACTTGGGGTAATACATATGCAACAATGGGCCAGGATTGCAATTCTCGGAGCCATGTTTGTTGTCGCATATTTGCTCATTTTGGCGTGGCAAAAAGATTATGGCAATGCTGAAACAAAACCACAGCAAGAAGCTGCGGTTGTTTCACATGAAGTATCTGCAGATTTGCCAAATGCTCAGACGGCGACAGCCGCTTCTGATCTGCCACAAGCAAATATGCCAGCGCAGCAAGCAACGGATGCCACCGCACCTGTAAGTCAGCAGCTTATTTCAGTACAAACTGACCTTTATCATCTTTGGATCAATCCTAAAGGTGGTGATATTGTTCGTGTTGAATTACTCAATCATGACAAGAATAAAGACAGCGATGAACCATTCGTCATGCTGGAAAGCGATGCGAAACGGACTTATGTCGCTCAGTCGGGCCTGATCGGTCTGAATGGACCGGACAGCAGCCGTAATGGCCGTCCAACCTATGAGCTGGAAAAAACGGCTTATACACTGGCAGATGCCAAAGCCGCTAAAAATAAAGATGGCGAAACTGTCAAAGTACTTTCTGTACCTATGGTCTTTAAAACGGCTGATAGTGTAGAGGTCATTAAAACCTTCAACTTTACTGAAGGTGAATATCCGATAGTTGTGAATCACAAAGTGGTCAACCGCAGCGACCAGACCTGGCAAGGTCAGATGTTCGGTCAGATCAAACGTGACAACTCTGAAGACCCTGGTAAATCTGATCAGGGGATCTTCACACTGGGTACGTTCCTGGGCGGCGCTTGGGGTACACCGGATGAAAACTACAACAAGTTAAAATTTGACAACTTTGTTGAAGAAAAACTGAATACCGAAGCCAAAGGTGGCTGGGTTGCAATGGTTCAGCACTACTTTGTGAGTGCTTGGGTGCCAGGTAACCTGAAGCTGACTCAAGCCAATGGTGAAGCTTACAGCGCGAAGCTGGAATCACGTAAATCAACTGATAACATGAATATCATTGGTTTTACTTCTCCAACTTTCAATGTGCCTGCAGGTACCGTAGCTGAAATCGATGCGACCTTCTACTCTGGTCCAAAAGTTCAATCAGAGCTGAAAGATCTGGCGACTGGTCTGAACCAGACTGTAGACTATGGCTGGTTATGGCCAATTGCCAAACTGCTGTTTGTTGGTCTTGAGTTCTTCCACGGTCTAGTGGGTAACTGGGGCTGGGCGATCATTCTGTTAACTGTACTGGTTAAACTGATCCTGTGGCCATTGTCGTCGAAGAGCTACCGCTCTATGGCGAAAATGCGTGTGATTGCACCTGAAATGCAACGCATGAAAGAAGAGTTCGGTGAAGACCGTATGCGCTTCTCTCAGGAAATGATGGCACTGTACAAACGTGAACAGGTGAATCCACTTGCTGGCTGTTTACCACTGTTACTGCAAATGCCAATCTTCCTGGCACTGTACTGGGTATTGATGGAATCTGTAGAACTGCGTCATGCACCATGGATGTTCTGGATTCAAGATTTATCTTCAATGGATCCTTGGTTTATCCTGCCATTGATCATGGGTGCGACCATGTATATCCAGCAGATGCTGAATCCGCAACCAACTGATCCAATGCAGGCGAAAGTGTTCAAGATTATGCCAGTGATCTTTACAGTATTCTTGCTGTTCTTCCCGGCAGGTCTAGTGTTGTACTGGATTGTGAACAACTTGATCACGATCTTACAACAAACACTGATCAACAAGTCTGTTGCCAAAGACCGTGCTAAACGCGATGAGGCAACACCAGTCAACTAAGTTGTACTGATGGGCTGAATAAATCCGCTTAAGATGGTAATCTTGAGCGGATTTTTTTTACTGTATTTTTAAGTTTTTTCTAGGTGAATGTTATGCTCGACCGAACTACGATTGCTGCGATTGCAACTCCCCCAGGACGTGGCGGTGTAGGTGTCATTCGCCTGTCGGGTCCCCAGTCTTATGAAATTGCCCAGGCTTTGAGCCAAAAAGATTTGCCCAAAGCGCGTTTTGCTGGGTTTCGCCAGTTCTATGATGCAGCCGGTGAAGTAATGGACGAAGGTCTGGTGATTTGCTTCCCGAATCCGAATTCCTTTACCGGTGAAGATGTAGTGGAACTGCAAGGCCATGGTGGCCCGGTGATCCAGAATGCACTGTTGGGCCGTTTGCTGGAACTGGGTGCCACTGCAGCCAAAGCCGGTGAATTCTCCATGCGTGCCTTTGAAAATGGCAAGCTGGATCTGGTGCAGGCAGAAGCGATTGCCGATCTGATTGATGCGACCTCCCAAGCTGCTGCCCGGTCTGCCGTGCGTTCGCTGCAAGGGGCATTCTCGACCAAGGTCAATACGGTATTGGAACAGCTGATTCATTTGCGTTTGCATGTCGAAGCGGCGATCGATTTCCCGGAAGAGGAAATTGACTTTCTGGCTGATGGCAAGATTTTAAATCTGCTGGATGGCGTGGCGAATGCCGTCACTCAGGTTCAGCAATCTGCACGTCAGGGTCAGTTACTGCGTGAAGGTCTGCAAGTGGTGATTGCCGGTAAACCCAATGCAGGCAAATCTTCCCTGCTCAATGCCTTAGCAGGTAATGAACGTGCGATTGTGACCGATATTGCCGGAACCACCCGTGATGTATTACATGAAAAGATCACATTGAATGGCCTGCCGATTACCCTGACCGATACTGCTGGTCTGCGTGAAACCGGCGATATCGTGGAAAAAGAAGGCATTCGCCGCGCGATTAAAGAAATTGAACAGGCCGATCTGCTGTTGCTGGTTTATGACCTGAGCCAAGGTGATGACCCATTACAACTCGCTCAAGAATATTTTGCCGAACATCTCGAGCCGAAACGTCTGGTCCTGATCGGGAACAAAGCGGATTTGACCGGTGCCGATGCTGTCATGGGAGATTTTAGCGGCTTCCGTCATATTACTGTCTCAGCCAAGCAGGAAACTGGCGTTCAATCGCTCATAGATGCGATTACAGCGCATGTAGGCTTCCAGCCAGAAGAAGATACCTTTATTGCCCGTACCCGTCATTTAGACGCAATGAAGCGCACTCAAATGTATTTGGCTGAAGCTCGTGAGCAACTTGTTGTTTATAATGCAGGTGAACTGGTCGCAGAGTCTTTACGTTTGGCACAGAATGCACTGGGTGAGATTACGGGTGACTTTAGTGCGGATGATTTGCTGGGTAAGATCTTTGGATCATTCTGTATTGGAAAATAATCCTTAAGTTATATAAAAAAGCCCTCAAATGTGGGCTTTTTTATTAGGCTTTTACCTGCAGTTTTTGATGCCATAACCAAAGGATTAGACAGAGTGCACTGATCGCCACACAGAAACTGATCACGGCAAATCCTAAGCCGAAGTGATCAGCCAGATATCCCACCGCGATAATCGGCACAATCGTGCCCAAATAGCCAATAAACAGGTAAGTCGACATCACGGCTGCACGGTTTTGCAAGGTTGTAATCGCATGAATTACACCGAATGCGCCCATCAGGGCAAAACCATGTCCAATCCCGAATAGAATATCACTGGCAAAGAACAAGATACTTGCTTTAAGGATCATGCAGAGAGCAAGACTAACCAAGCTCACCAGCATAATTATCAAGCCAATATTCAGACATTTCTTTGCAGGAACAGCTTTAGCAAAGAACTGCACCACAGCAGAAATCAGCAAAATGCAGGTAATGGCGGTACCACTGACCAAAGGACCATGCCAGGGTAAGATATTCTGCACAAAAGACGGTGACAGTGAAGCAAATAAACTGAAAGCAGCAAAGGCATTAAATGCAGTTAATCCCACAATCATGAACACAGCATGATACTGAGGTTCAGGACGCAGTAATTTCGGTGCAATACTAAAAGGCTGGCGTTCAAAAGCAGGGGTTTTTAGCCAGAATAATCCGACAAAACACAGCACTGCCCCAAGAATAATTGGGAGGTATGGAGTAATTAATGGAGCTTGAGAAAACTGCGCAATTACCCCACCCACAAACGGTCCCAAACCAAAGCCTATGGCCGTCAAAATTGATACTAATTGCGGTGCAAGCTGCTTATGAGTCTCTGGAATGGTTTGCATCATGCCCAGCATTGCTGAAGTCGTCATCAGGCCTGAAGCAATACCAATGATAAAACGACCCACCGACAAAATCAGCGCATTCTCGGCAAAAACTGAAATGACCAAGCCAATGCTAATAAATACCAGACCAATTTGCAGGGTTCTTAAGAAACCAATCGTGTTGCTGGTACGTCCCAGGAATAACAAGGTACCCAGGCAGCCAAACATATAGGCGACAAAAATATAGGTAATCTGGCTTGGGGATAAATGCCAGATCTGTTGATAAATGGGGTAAAGCGGGCTTGCCAGTGCTGTGCCGATAGTACCCATAATCAATGCAAGACTGACCATGGCGAAAGGTCGCCATGAGATATTTTCTGTCATGTAGCTGCCGTAAAAGTTTCACCACATTTTAAAAAGAATGATGTGGAAGAAAGAAGAGAATGGGTGGCAGTGTATCGGTTAGATGAAAAAGCGGTCAATTATCCTGCTGTAAAGAAAACAAAAATGTTGAACTAAACAATCAGCCATAACATTTTAATAATTTTAAAAACTCAGCCAATTCTTCTTCATTAACCGCAGCTTCCCCAATGACATGCTCTCTTAAATGGGTTTCGATCAATTCATTCATCAAACCGTTTATAGCACCTTTAATGGCTGCAACCTGTTGCAAGACCTGAATACAGCCTGCTTCAGGATTCAGGAGAGACTGCTCTACGGCGTTCATCTGATCTTGCAAGCGCCGTACCCGGTTTAATATTTTTTTATCATCATGTACATGACTCACCATAAATCTCCAAAAATAAATATACTGGGGGGTATTAATAACAGTTTCCTTTTATGCAAAAACATACCGCCAATTCGCACAGCCATCAATTTGATGAAGGTAATCCACTCGCGCAGAAAAAGATTCTGTTTGCCACGATTCTAACCGCCGTTATGATGGTGCTGGAAGTATTAGGGGGATGGATCTTCCAGTCAATGGCTTTGCTTGCCGATGGCTGGCATATGGGCTCGCATGTGTTGGCCTTGGGGCTGGCTTACTTTGCCTTTGACATCCTCCCCTAGCTAAAGCAAGGGGATTCCTACAGCTAGACGCTTATGCCCAAGCGCAAGAATGTTGAGTGCAGAGTTTCTATCTCTATCGTGGAATGTACCGCATTCCACACACTTCCATTCTCTTATTCCAAGATCTGTCCTACCTTTCGGACTACTGTTAGATATATTTCCACAGCACGAACAAATCTGGGTGGTATAGGCTTCATTGACTTCTTCAAACAACACTCCAGCGTTCTCGCATTTATATCGAAGCATTGTTTTGAGTGCAGAAAAACCTGTGTCCAAAACAGATTTTGCCATTTTGGTTTTCACTAGTTTTCTTGCACTCAAGTCACCTACAATGATTAGTGCATTATTCTTCACCAGCGCTGTGCTGGCTTTATGCAAATGGTCTTTACGACTATTGGCAATTTTGGCGTGTAATGCACGTACACGCTTCTTATTTCTCGCTCGTTGAGCAACACCTAGCTTCTGCTCATAATGGCGATAGTATTTTGGATTTGAAATGACTGTACCATCTGAACAGGTGGCAATATCCTTTAAACCCAAATCAATACCGATGGCTTTGGTTGTGTTAGCTTTTTCCGCTTTAGGTGTATCCACCACTAAACACACATACCAACGTCCACGACTATCCTCTACAAAAGAGCCAGTTCTTACTGTGTATTTACTTAAACCGTAGCTATCCCATAATCCAAACTTAATTTTTCCATACTCAACATATCCATCAGCATACTTTAGTTCTGATCTTTTGAATGGTACCCACCCAAGCGATCTTCTTGCTGATTTCTTATTACTGACACGCCATTTGAGCTTTGCTTTTTTAAACTGTTTTCTTCGGGTGACAAGTTCTTCTCTGATCGCATCAACTGTTTGGCTATGCAACCCACACAGCTTCGAAGTTCCTTTAGTGTACTTCGCCATGTCGAATGCTGAAAAGAACTCACCCTTTCTTTTGAGGTGTTTAAAACTTAAATCATTCACATAATTCCAAACAAAATTAACTTCTGATGCTAATTGGTCTAGCACCTTGCAATGTTTGTCTTTTATGCGTAATTTGAGTGTCTTCATCCAATTATTTTAACAGTATTTTTCTTAATAGTGACTATAGTACAAGTATTTAAAACGACCTTTCGTGTCGTTCATGTGGTTTACTCCAGTCGCTTATATCCTCGTGCTGAACCACGAGGTTTTACGCTCCAGTGGATAAAGCGGCCCGTCATTATGCGAATGATCCCCGCTTTAATATGGGCACTTGGCGGATTGAAATTCTGGCCAGTTATAGCAGTGCAATTTTATTGCTTGTGGTAGCCGGTTTTATGGCGATTCATTCAGTAGAACGTCTCTTTTCGCCAGTTCAGATTCATTATAACGAAGCCATTCCAATCGCGATTTTAGGACTATTGATTAATCTGGCCTGTGCCTGGTTGCTGCATGATGATGGGCACCATCACCATGATCATCATCATGGGCATTCCCATCACGAGCATGATAATAATCATGGTCATCATGACTTGAACTATAAAGCGGCCTTTCTGCATGTGGTTGCTGTTGCTGTAACTTCTGTTCTGGCTATTATTGCTTTGATTGCCGGAAAATATATGGGCTGGGATTTTCTCGATGCAGTACTGGGACTGGTCGGCTCAGTCTTGATTGCACGCTGGGCGATTGGCCTGCTAAAGCAAAGTGCCAAGACTTTACTGGATGCCGATATGGATGCCCCAGTGGTCGAAGAAATACGTGAAGTCATTGCTGAATATGGGAACGACCTACACTTAACTGACCTGCATGTATCGAGAGTCGGTAAAGGTAAATTTTCCTGTTTTGTTGCCGTTCAAACGGGAATCCCCATTAGTGGTGCCGATCAAATCCGTGAGGCGATCTCTATTCATGAAGAAATCGTGCATATCTCGGTAGAAGTCAATCAGCATTAAGGGGTTAATGTTCCACGTGAAACATGATTGATCAATTCGATTTGAATATTAAGCTACATAAAATAGTCAGAATTTTCTTTTTAAAAAGACTAGAATCGAAACACATTTAACTTGGACCTGAGCAGGACATTCATGCAAATAAGAAATATGCTGCTGGCTTTGCCCCTATTCCCTGGCCTCAGCTTTGCCAATGTGGATACAGTTAAAGCCAATCTGGCAAAAAACAGTCCCAACCTGAAAATTGAAAATATTCAGCCTACCGAAATGAAAGGAATCTATAGTGGTTCCATGCAGGGACAGATTGTCTATCTGAATGAAGATGCCCAGTACCTGCTGGCCGGTTCAATGTTCCGGATCCAGGATCAGCATAATCTGACTCAGGATTTATTACTCAAACAAAATAGTGTCGACTGGAAAAAGTTACCGCTTCAGGATGCGATTAAATCAGTCAGAGGGACAGGAAAACGTCAGCTTGCCATCTTTTCTGACCCAAATTGCCCGTATTGTAAACAACTTGAAGTAGAGCTGAAAAAACTCAAAGATGTCACTATTTATACCTTCATCCTGCCTTTAAAACAGCAGTCAATTGCGCCATCTAAACAGGTTTATTGTGAAAAAAATCCGGCCCAGGCTTGGGAAGACCTGATTGGTCAAGGTATACAGCCTAAATCGAAAAAGAGCTGTAGCAATCCAATTGAACGTAATAAACAGCTGGCACAATTACTCGGTGTAAATGGCACTCCAGCGATTATTTTCTCGAATGGTTTTAAGGTCATGGGCGCTCAGCCGGCAGAACAGATTGAACAAGGCTTCAAAGAATTCGGCCTGTAAAATTCTGACCATGATCAGCAAATAAAAAAAGAGCACCTATCTAGGCGCTCTTTTTTTTTATGAAAGTGTCCCGTCCTGAAATAAGTTTACACCTTAAGAGACTTATTTTATGGAACATGCA
>ERZ1023241.104-NODE-104-length-31844-cov-38.306647_pt1 | contig 31844 bp, 48 predicted proteins | sample MGYA00380455_ERZ1023241 | MGnify/ENA primary metagenome ERZ1023241 (study PRJEB33173, sample SAMEA4830304) | metagenome | study: EMG produced TPA metagenomics assembly of the PRJEB25223 data set...
GAACGCCGGAAGTAGTTGGGGGTTGCCCCCTGTGAGATAGGGAAGTCGCTTAGCTTTAATCCGCCATAGCTCAGTTGGTAGTAGCGCATGACTGTTAATCATGATGTCGTAGGTTCGAGTCCTACTGGCGGAGTAATTGAGTTAAGAGGTTTAGACCTCTTTTTTGTGGTTCTTTGTCAACTGTAGTGGGTTGAAGAAAGCGAAGATCTAGAAAGGACAAATTTCGTCCTTTCTTTTTTGAAGTTTTCAAAGTTCCTAAAACCAAAGGCATTGTGCTTGATAAGTTTGATGAGATTATTGGTGGCTTCCAGTTTGGCGTTGGAATAAGGTAATTGAAGGGCGTTGACGATTTTCTCTTTATCTTTGAGGAAGGTTTTAAACAAAGTCTGAAAAAGAGGTGGAAAAGCAAGAGCTGATAGAGATTATAGTGGTGTTTCAAGTCTTCGGAATAGCTCAAAAGTTTATTTAGAATTTCTTTATTAGTCAAGTGCATACGAAAAGTAGGGCGATAAAATCGTTTATCACTCAGTTTCTGACTATCTTGTTGAATGAGCTTTCAGTATCGCTTGATAGCCTTGTATTCATGGGATTTCGGATGATGGCTTGTGTTCTGCTCTCAAGAACAGTTATGATATTGAGCTTATCAAAGTCCTGAGCAATAAAGCTCATCTCTATCTCCCGATTGAAACAGTCACTCCCCAGACTGTTTCAACGTCCTAGGACATAATCTCAGGAAGACGCGAAAAATCATGCTCAAAGTGAAAATCATTGATCTTGCGAATGACAGTTGAAGTTGAAATAGACAACTGATGATCAATGTCGGTCATAGAAATCTTTTCAATTAACTTTTGAGCAATCTTTTGGTTGATAATACGAGGGATTTGGTGATTCTTCTTGACGATAGAAGTTTCAGCGACCATCATTTTTGAACAGTGATAGCACTTGAATCGACGCTTTCTAAGGAGAATTCTAGTTTGAATTTTTTTATACTAGAAAATCAGAACCATAATACCTATATAAAAATATTATAGTTTTAATAGGATTTACCCAAAAGTTTTAAGGCGGTCTTTTTAGAACTTTAATTGTTTGAAATTTAGGTAGCAAATTTGTTTCTATTTTGTCAACTTTTCCTATTTTTATCTTGTTGAGGCTGGTATTTTAACAATTCAGGAATTGATAGTGAATGTGTAAAATTTTTTGTTAGAATAAGTTTATAAAAAAGAAAAGGAGTATTTGATTATGTTACAAAAAATTTATGAGCAGATGGCTAATTTCTATGATAGTATTGAAGAAGAGTATGGTCCTACATTTGGTGATAATTTTGACTGGGAACATGTTCATTTTAAATTTTTAATTTATTATTTAGTGAGATATGGCATTGGTTGTCGTAAGGATTTTATCGTTTACCATTATCGTGTTGCTTATCGTTTGTATCTTGAAAAATTGGTAATGAATCGGGGTTTTATTTCTTGTTGAGGTAATTTTAGTAAATTTCCGAACTAATTTACTCTTTTATGGAAAGATAATAGTAAATAGCTAGTAATTTTTCTAAATCATTTTTTAATAGTTGGAAATAGCAAATCTTTCTATTGTTTCTTCTTGATAAAAAGGCGATTTTTTATTATAATAAATTGTAAGATATAATTGCAGGTGAGAGTCCTGCCATGTATGTGAGAAAGGAAGAGCCTGAGGGCTCAGACAAAATTATGACTTCAGTTGTTGTTGTAGGTACCCAATGGGGTGATGAAGGTAAAGGGAAGATTACAGACTTCCTTTCAGCGAATGCAGAAGTGATTGCACGTTACCAAGGTGGTGATAATGCTGGTCACACGATTGTGATTGACGGTAAGAAATTTAAGTTGCACTTGATTCCATCTGGGATTTTCTTCCCTGAAAAAATATCTGTCATTGGGAATGGTATGGTTGTAAATCCTAAATCTCTTGTAAAAGAGTTGAGCTATCTTCATGAGGAAGGTGTAACAACTGATAACTTGCGTATTTCTGATCGTGCGCATGTTATTTTGCCTTATCATATCGAGTTGGATCGCTTGCAAGAAGAAGCTAAGGGCGACAATAAGATTGGTACGACAATTAAGGGAATTGGTCCAGCTTATATGGACAAGGCTGCTCGTGTTGGAATTCGTATTGCAGATCTTTTAGATAAAGATATTTTCCGTGAGCGTTTAGAACGTAACCTTGCTGAAAAGAATCGTCTTTTTGAAAAATTGTATGACAGTAAAGCGATTGTTTTCGATGATATTTTTGAAGAATATTACGAATATGGTCAACAAATCAAGAAATACGTGATAGATACATCTGTTATCTTGAATGATGCGCTTGATAATGGCAAACGTGTGCTTTTTGAAGGTGCACAAGGTGTTATGCTAGATATCGACCAAGGTACTTATCCATTTGTTACGTCATCAAACCCTGTAGCTGGTGGTGTGACAATTGGTTCTGGTGTCGGTCCAAGCAAGATTGACAAGGTTGTAGGTGTATGTAAAGCTTATACGAGTCGTGTAGGAGATGGTCCTTTCCCAACTGAGTTGTTTGATGAAGTGGGAGAACGTATCCGTGAAGTGGGTCATGAATATGGTACAACAACTGGTCGTCCACGTCGTGTAGGTTGGTTTGACTCAGTTGTGATGCGTCATAGCCGTCGTGTTTCTGGTATTACTAACCTTTCTTTGAACTCTATTGATGTTTTGAGCGGTTTGGATACTGTGAAAATCTGTGTGGCCTATGATCTTGACGGTCAACGTATTGACTACTATCCAGCTAGTCTTGAACAATTGAAACGTTGCAAGCCTATCTATGAAGAGTTGCCAGGTTGGTCAGAAGATATTACCGGAGTTCGCAATTTGGAAGATCTTCCTGAGAATGCGCGTAACTATGTTCGTCGTGTGAGTGAATTGGTTGGCGTTCGTATTTCTACTTTCTCAGTAGGTCCTGGTCGTGAACAAACAAATATTTTAGAAAGTGTTTGGTCCTAAGAGATTTTTAAGATTTGTTTAAGATAGGTCGGGTATACTATAAACGGTTACAAGAAGACCTCCTAACTTGTTGTAACAAATATCCTAAACTTTTCTTTTTCATAATAATCTCCCTTAACTCCACCGAATCAGGTGGAGTTTTTTAGCTCTATTTCAGGCTTTTGGGGACTATTCTAAAAATAATTTTTCGATATTTTTCGGTATTTTTCGGATTTTGGTCGGGGAATTGGCGGGGACTTTTTTAGCGAATATGACTAAGAAATAGGTCTGTTGTCGCTTCAGCAAGTTCGTCCTCTACTTGATTGTAACGATCCGTCATATAAACCTTTGTATGCCCCAGCGCCTGGCTTAATTGTTCAAGCGGAACCCCTGCAATAATGCTTTGAGTCGTGAAGAAGTGGCGCATCATGTGAGGTGTTACATGCAATCCTGTTGCTTCATTCACTAGATTGAAGTTTCTATTTAGCTGATTTGGATTGATGAGACCACCTTTCTCGTTGATAGTTATATAATCCTTGTGCTGTTCCTTGATAATTCCTAACTTTCGCTTAATCTTAGAAGCTTCAGCTATCAGATAATAGATCAGGTCTGTTCCGATATCATCAAGGCAGACATATCGCTCTGAATCCTTCGTTTTAAGCCCTCCTTTCCCTTTTAAGGTCTGGTTGCTTCGACTGTCTCTAAGATGCAGTATAGCCCGTCCGCTGTCGTTCTGAGTGATGTCCATTGGACGCAATCCAAAGACTTCTCCTCTTCTCAATCCAAAAATTGTCAGATAGGTCAGAGCGTAGAATTGTTTTGGCATAATCTCTTCTGCCTTTGCTATCCAAGTCTTGAACTCTTTGAGAGTCACTTTCTTGTTTGCAGCAGGGATATCACTCTGGCCGATGAAAACACCTTTCAAGCGATTTGAGAGCAGATTACCATTTTTCACGGCATCATTCAGCAATGCCATGAAGCTGGAATTGAGGGTTTGAACAGTGTATCTGGTATGGTTCTGCAACTTTTCAGCGATAAAGAGTTCATACTCATTTCTATCCAAATTTTTAAGCTGAATAGAACCAAATTTGGTTTTGATATGATTCTTATAGAGGTTATCATTGAGGTAGTAGGAAGTGTCATTCCAGCGCCCTGTTGACAATCTCTTTTTAGAATAAATATCCCAATATTGATCAAGTGTCAGATTCGTATTGACACCTAATTCTTGTTCTTGGATTTGTTGCTCAAGCTCTACCAAGGCTGCACGAGCTTGAGGGAGAGTTGTGAAACCACTTTTACTTTTTTCTCTTTTTTTACCTCGGAAGAAAAAAGAACGTCTGACATAGTAACGCTTGCCTTTAGCAGTCTCATAGTAATAGATATTTGGGTATTTTGTTTTATTATATTTCATTGTATTCTCCTTGTTTACAGGCTTCTGGACAAGGTCTAAACATTGAGAATATTGACATCACCCCTTTCATGGTGTAAAATAGGGTATAGAAAAGAGGCCTTTTTAATGGCTGATTTTTATACAAGGTAAGCTTCACAATCAAACTTTGGCGAGGGCGATTGTGGGGCTTTTTTTTTATTTTCTGAATAGTTTGTATAGTTTATACAAACTCCAAGCTGTCAAAGGGACTGCAAGGAATGGAGCGATTGGAATACCAACAACTCCAAAAAAGACTAAGAAAAGATACAGTGCTGAAAATATGATTTTATTGGCAGGAAGTTTTTTCTTAGGAGATGTTTCTGAAAGATTAATCTCGTTTACTATATCAGCGAAACTATCACTAACAATATTTTGTTCAATATGTTCAGCTTCAGTTGTTTTAGTTTCAATAGATTCAGTTTTCGTAACTTCTTTATTGAAAATGTTATCATCAATTATCTCAGATGATTCGCTCTGAATTACTTCTTTTTGTGAAGAATCAACAATGGTAAGGTAAATTTCAAAACCAACATCCAAATCATTATTTATGACAACTTTTTCTTCATAATCGTCCCATTCTTTGTATGGGCCGCCTTTTATCTCACATTCTATTAGGAAATGATATCTTTCATCATCAAAATATTTACGAATAGATTTAGAGACTGTTGCAGGGACGTATCCTATGTGATTATCAAAAATCAAAACTTTTATAGCATTGGGATCATATTTATTATCCGTTTCTGGAATGAGTTCAATATTAAAAATATCTAAATCTCGATATTTAAAAACTTTTAGACCGTATTCTTCAACTTCTTCCCTGATTTCCTTAGCTGATAAATCGCCATAGTATTTTGAATACTCTGGAATCCCATTGTCTTCAGCAATCATATTGCAAGCTTCTTTTACTGCTTTTTTATATTTTGTCACTCCAGCGACTCTGAATAATATTTTTTCAACAGTCTTTTGCATATATTTCCCCTCTATATAAATATCTTCAATGCAATTTTTAATTTACTAATGCCAAGTACTCTTCCTTGACCATGACTTCATTAGTCACAGTTTTAAGATTGTAATAAGACATGAATTTGAGGTAATCAAACTCTGTGGGGTCGTCTAAGCTTTCTAGTGCGTCTTTTACGAGATGATGGATCATATTCCTATCAGCTTCGTTTTCACAGCGTAGGCGAGCGTTCTGGTACTCTGAGCGTGTGTGGTCTTTGTGTCCGAGTTCATGCAATAGTACCTTAACTCTCTCTTTTTTGCTGAGTTTGTTAGACAAGAAAGCTGTGTTGGTTTCTTTTTCGTAAAATCCAAGTTCATCAGGTATTAGCTCACCGTCAAAATCGACAATGCGAACCTGAAAATGACTTATAATTTCTTTTTCGGTCACTAAGCAGTACCTCTAATCACCAGCTTCTTTGAGATAACCTTCAATGATAGACTGGATGATTTTCTTCTTTTCATCTGTTAATTCTCGGCCGCCAAACATCATGACATTAGATGCCATTTCTTCAACATTTAGGGTCTTCCCTTGCCAAGTGTACTCTTTTGAATCACCAGCAATAGCAGGATTATCCGTGCGACCAAGTAAATAATCTGTGGACACGTTGAAGTAGTCAGCAATTTCTTGAAGACGTTCAGCATTTGGTTTTTTGTTTTTCATACTATAGATTGTATTTCTACTATATCCTAATGTTTCTTCAAGAGAATTTATAGAAATTCCACGATTTTGGCAAAGTTCTTTTATTTTTTCGAATAAAGAAAACATTGATTTATCAACCTTTCTAAGGCATGACAAAAAATATTTAAACTTTTGATTGCAAATCTGTTGACAAAATGCAATCTATAGTTTAGAATATTATTTGTAAGCTAAAGAGTTAGCGAACAAGACAACTAAAAAATAAAGCCTAATGAAACTGATTGGCGTCCGTTTTCTAGGTAGAACCTTACTTTTAGTAGGTCTTTTCTCTATGATTAAATTCTAAACTATAGATTGTTTTTTGTCAAGGAATTCGCTAACTTTTTAGATAATTTTTTAAAAGAAAGGGGGAGAGGAGAATGGTAGAGCCTTTCTTAATTGGCTTTGTTTTCGGTAGTTTTCTGTGCTACATTGTCGCTACTTTGATAGGTGCTGTATTGGACTTTAAACTTCAGAAGTGGCAACAACAAAGCGATAAAAGCAATCCAACCTGTAAGGATTGAAAACTGTAATTCTGTGAGAGTCAAGGTAGCGACAGCTATCACTGCAGTCCCTAAACCTACAGATGAAATGTAAGTTGTGATTTGTGTATAAACTTTATCAGGTATCAATTTTCTATTTCGTCCACATGAAATACAGTAATAAATTGAACCGAAAAATATAAAGCAAAGAATAAGAACGAATACAATAGCAAGGATTCTTTGTTCTGTAAAAGCTTTCAAGAAATCTGTTAACAGTGAATCAGAAATAGGATAGAAGGTAGTAAAAAGGTGAAATCCTACGATAACTGTCAAAATCGGAACTAGGACACCATATAAGATGATTTCCTTTAGATAGTGAAAAAATGAAGATTTCATTATTCTCCTCCAATCGTTTTTATTTTAATTATATCAAATTTAGAAAGGAAAAATATGAGTAAAGAACTAAAGATAATCAAGGCTAAAATCAAAACTCGTTTGATTGAGCTGGATATGACTCAAGCCGAATTGGCAAAACAAGTATCTGTAGCATCATCAGTTATTTCAGAACTGCTGAAGTATGGAAAAGGAAGTGATTATGTGAAAGAAAAAGTCGTAGATATTTTGGGTATTGAAAACCCTTGGGAAAATAGTTAGAGCATGAGGAAATAGTATGAACAACGCAGCGCAAAAAGTAACACGGATTGACAAAGATGCCTGGGAGATTGCTACGGAGCTGGCGAACGAGTACGGCGTATCTATTTGTCACATCATCAGCGAGAGCGTCCGCTACTGTGCAGAGAATGCCGAATTTAAGGAGATGGACGTTGTCGTTAAACGATTGGTAGTCGGCAGTAAGGTGCTGGAGTAGGAGGGTGGAGATGAATGAAATAGTATGGTTTTACTTTGTTGTCATAATCAATCTTATCATTGGTTTTGCTACATACTACGCTAGCAAAAGAGACAGAAAAAAGCGCATCAACGAGTATAAAAAAATACAAGATGATGAGCTTGAAAGAATTAGAAATAAATTTAATTTATGATTTTTTAGAAGTCTTTTGAATAAATTTTTTATTTAGTTTTTGTTTGTGATTGTTAGCTTTATCAGCTAATTTTAAAGCTTTGTCCAAATCAACTTCGCCTGTAAAAGTTTTGTAGATAAGATCATTCATCTTCATAGCCTTGTCGGTTTCAGTATCAATCTGAGATACCTTTTCAAGTTCTTGTAACCGTAATTCATGAGCTTGTTTGACTTTTTCAAGTTCCAAGGTGTGTTGTTGTTTGAGAGTATCTATCTGATAATGAAATTCTTTTTCAAGTTTCTCTACGATATGTGAATGTTCTTTGGCCTGTTTTTCAATCTCAGCTTTATTGTTAGCTTTTGATGCAATATATGACCATAAACCTGAGATTATTGCAAGAATGACACTAATTGCAGGTTGAATAAGAATTTGATAATCCATAAGATTTCTCCAATCGTTTTATTTTCATTATACCAAATTTAGAAAGGAATACTATGAACGAAATTTTTAATTTTCACGGACAAGAAGTCCGTACTTTGACAATTGATGACGAGCCGTGGTTTGTCGGGAAGGATGTAGCGGACATCCTAGGATATAGCAAGGCTAGAAATGCGATTACTCTTCACGTTGATGAAGAGGACGCCCTAAAACAGGGCATCCCTACTAGTGGCGGAACACAGGATATGTTGATCATCAACGAATCTGGTCTCTACTCTCTCATCTTATCCAGCAAGTTGCCTCAAGCTAAGGAATTCAAGCGCTGGGTGACTTCAGAGGTCTTGCCAGCTATTCGCAAGCAGGGCGGATTTATCCGCGAGGACTTGGACGAGGATGCCTTTATCGCTCTATTCACTGGTCAAAAGAAATTGCGTGAGCAACAGGCTACCATGCTGGAAGATATCGACTATCTAAAGAGTGAGCAACCGATTCATCCAAGCTATGCTCAGTCGTTACTGAAGAAGCGCAAAGCTCGGGTCGTGGCTTGCCTTGGCGGTATTGACAGTCCTGCTTATGCGGATAAGGTTTTTGCTCAATCAGTCTTTAGACAAGCTGAGATTGATTTCAAAGACCACTTCAACATTAGTCGCTATGATTTGCTACCGAAAAAGTTTGCAGATGCAGCCTTGGCCTACTGGATGACGTGGGAGCCAAGCACAAACACTAAGATGAAAATCATGAAATTAAACTCATTTGATGACGTCTAGAAAGGGGAAGAAGATGGACAATGTTCTACTTTCACTGTCTGAATGGATTAAATCTATTATCAAGGACACAATTACAAGGCTAGTCGAAATAGAGAAAGATAGTGATCACTATCCAGAGTTGATGGATGTGAACACTACCTGTGATTTTTTAGGAATTAAGTATGCCACATTTTCAGATAATTATCGTTACTTAAAGGGATTTCCAAAGGAATTACCTGGTAAGAAATGGTCAAAAAGAGCCATCAAAGAATGGCTCTCTAATCAAATATAATAACTTTACTAAAAGGCTTCTGGACAAGGTCTTAGCAAAATTATTTGACTATATTATAGCACAAAAAGAGGATAAGGAGATAAAAATGTTTGAACCACCGATTTTAGACCAGTTGATGGGGGTTGGAGCCTTACTGCTTGGATTTGCAGGGGCTTGCCGTCATATCAAATTGCAGGAACAACGCAAGGAAGAAGAAAGACGAGAAGAGCAAGAATTTGCGTCTATGATTATTCAAGGCTATAACCATGCTTACGAACGTGGTAGAGAAGCTGAACGTCAAGAAATCCGCAAGAATATTCGTCGTCCGTTCAAGGGCTTTACCTACGACAACGAACCGCCTGTAGGCTTGCGTCCTGAGCCGTTAGCTTTGCCAGAACCTAAACAGTCTGCAATCAGATTTTTGTAATGAGGAGGTCAGGAAATGCAAGAATTGATTGAATGGCTTGAAACCAAAGAAAAATTAAACAGGGAAATGATTTCTGACGAGGAAACATCGGACTTTAACCTACATCTAGAAAATGATAATGATACCATGTTCATGATCAAGGAATACTTGAACGATTATAACAAGCTAGCCAAAGACTATCGAATTCTATCGTCTGAAAATCGTCTACTTAAGCTTGAAAAAATGGAGCTGGAAGGCAGGCACATCTATGAGGATATGCGGATGAAGTACCGTGCCAATCGTAGGAAGTGGGGGGCAAAGACTTAGTGCGGATTGGAGAAGTATATGTCTGATAATAAAAAATATTATTACTTAAAATTGCGAGACAATTTTTTTGATAATGACGATATAGCAATCCTTGAAAGCATGCCAGACGGGATACTTTATTCTAACATTCTACTAAAACTTTATCTTAGAAGCCTTAAAAACAATGGTAAATTAATGTTTAATGACCGCATACCTTATAATGCACAGATGCTATCAACGATTACTAGGCAACCAGTTGCAGTTGTAGAAAAGTCAGTCGGAATATTTAAAGAGATGGGATTGATTGAGGTTTTGGATAACGGGGCCATCTACATGCTTGATATCCAAAATTTTATTGGTTCATCAAATACTGAAGCTGATAGAAAGCGTGAATATAGACGAAAAATCGCTTTAGAAAAAGGTCAAAAACTTTTGGGACATTCGTCCGGACATTTGTCGGACGAACAGGCACCAGAGATAGAGATAGAGAATAGAGATATAAAAGAGAATAGAGATATAAAAGAGAATAGAGATATAAAAGAGATAGATTCTGCAAAGGACAATTCTCCTGCTGCTATTGCTGAATATTATCAATCTCGTGTCGGAGTGCTTGATGGGAAACAATTTGAACAACTACTTGACTACATTAGATTTGATCATATGGAGTATGAATTGGTAAAACTTGCGATTGATAAGGCTGCTGATAATTCAAAACGAAGTTTTGGATATGTAAATAGTATTTTGAAGAATTGGGTGCAAAATGGTATCAAGACTACTGTACAACAAGAAGAAGAGCAATCAAACTTTAACAAATCAAGAGGATTTACTACTTCTCGTGGAAATCAATCAGAACAGGAGGTAAGGGACGAATGGGGATTTTAGAACTAATTGAGCAATTCGAGATTGACTATTATCCGTTAAGCTACGAGAAGAAAACTCTTTTAGCCAACCAGCCAATTCATCAAGTGGTTGCTTGCTTGTCTGAAATGGCTAGCTGGCATGAATGCGGAGGTCGTCTGTCATGGTAGACAATGTGTTTGATGAAATTTCCTTATCTTATCACAGGAATACAGAACAACAGAAAGAGCTTTGCGACAAGCATAATATTCCTTTGATAAAAATATTGCGGACTGAGAGTGTTGTATGCCGCATGTGTGAATCTGAGCGGATTCATGAGGAAAATCAAGCAAGAGTGAATGAATTGGCCGACGCTGAGAATGAGCGAGAGAGGAAATACTATCTTGAAAAGTTCTCTCTTTATGATGAGGTTTTGAAAAATGCGACTTTGGACAATTTTGAGACGCCAACCGAAAAAGAAGCGGAAAAGCTAGCTTTTGCAAAGAGGATTTGTCGTGAGTGGTCTGAGGGTGCTAGGAACAACATCGTGCTACAAGGAGAAGCTGGAACTGGCAAGAGCCATTTGGCCTTTGCTATGGTAAAGGCTTTATCTGAGTACACGAAAGAGATTGCTATATTTATCAATGTGACGGACTTACTGATGAAGATTAAAGCTGATTTTAGTCAGGAAGAGTTTCTGGTCAATAAGATTGCTAGCGCTAAGTTCTTGGTTTTGGATGATTTGGGCATGGAGAAGGATAGCGAATGGTCGTTTACTATTCTCTACAATATCCTGAATAAGCGTTCAAATACAATCATTACCACCAATTTGACTTCTGCTGATATTCAGAAAAGATATGGCAGACCCTTTATGTCCAGACTGATGAAGGGGGTGGATAAAGACCATTTGATGGTTTTCAACGACTTGACAAACAAGCGGAAGCAATATTTTTAGAACGGAGGTGGCTGATGTTTATTTTAAAGCATGGGACACGAGAGGATAAGCCGTTTCTGATGTCCGCTGTTATCGGTGTGACTGGCTTGGACATTTCATGTTCTGAGGAGAAGAAAGCCATGCGGTTTGTTTCTCGTGGGGCAGCCGTATAGGTTGGTAAGGCATTGAGGGGTTCCTTTGGGAACTTTTACCCAATTGAGGTGGAGTGATGTTAGAACTTTACTTCGTCTACAATGGGCACTGCAAGTTTTTCCTTGGGAGGTTTGACAATGTCGATGATCTCATTGAGCAGATGGAGGACCATCAATGGGTGTTCTCGGCTATCACTCATCCAAGGTTTCAGAAGCACATTGGTCAGCGGACGACACGGTTTGACTACGGTTCTAAGGATTGTTACTATTTAGCGACTTTTTCAGGAGGAGAAGAAAATGATTGAACTTATTAAAGAATTTGGAATGGCTATTCTGTTTTAGTGGGAGGTAAGAAACATGGTTGGAGTAACCTATCAGGAAATTCATCTCTTTGTTGAATTTTTGAAAGAGCAGTACGGGCAAGGTCGTCCAGACTATATTGAAGCCCTGAACGACTTAGACGGTCTGGTGGAAGTCTCCTACAGAGAAGCTATTGAAAGATTTTTAGAAGATGAATTATGATAAACGAACAGTCATTGATGGACTGAAACGCACAATCGAGCAAAACGAAGAGAAGATAATCGAGTATTCGAAGCCGTGCGATGCACGCAAGAGACGGATTAGAGCGCTGGAGCGCGATTTGTTGAGGAAAAAGAATAAAGAATTAAGACGGAAAGCGGAGGAGTTGGAAGATGATGGAAGAGTTAAAGCAAAAAGTTAATGAAGTATACAACTGGACGGTAGAAGACGGGAAGCCGCAACCTCCCAAGCAAGATTTACCACAAGCGGTGAAAGACCGGGCGGACTATTTTTGGGAAATGGCAGAAGATGGTATGACGTTTATGGGAGCGATGGAATGCATCTTCGCTGATGAAAAGCCTACAGACTATGAATTGGGAGCTACTAAGGATTGGTTGCCAAAATCTAAGGAGTTTGATGATTGGGTTGGCTATTCGCCAAGCATGGCTCAGGTAATTATTGCAGTTTATTTGATTTATAGAGGAAACTAAGATGAATATTAAGGCATTGATTAAGAAGTATGAAGAATTGTGGAATGAACACAGCCCTTTTTATGAACCTGTACCTTATACTTCAATGGTTGAACTTTTTTTGAAAGAGTTGAAACAACTAGACGAACCCCAAAAAGTCAAAATTCCGCAGTTTGTGGCGGATTGGATTGAGGTTTGTAAAGAACATTTAACAACTAGTCTATATACTGCTATGACTCCAAACTTTATGAAAGAAAACAACCAAAGTTTCGATCTTATATTATGGATTAAAAAGGCGAGCAACCAAGACCTCTTCGCTCGCGCATGGCTTGACGGCTATGAGGTCGAAAAAGAGAAGCGGTATCTGGTAAAGATTAAAGGGAATATTAAAGAAAATATGTTGGTTTATGGAGAACTTTTGGAAAGGTACTTCTTTACAAAAAGCTTTAGTTTAGACGATGCTATATATTCCCACACCCGTAAAGAACTAGAAAATGCAAAAATCGGCTGGGTGTTTGATTGTGAAGGGTTTGAGATTGAGGAGGTGGAGTGATGACACAAACACTTGAAGAAGGAATGAAGAATCAAAGTAAATGCATAAAAGTCCCAAGGGAAATCAGACCGTTTGATATAGGGTATCGAATAGTGAACAAATACGGTCAAGCGCTCGCTTTAAGAAATGGGGCAAGTATATTCGATTTGCCTTTTCTGGCTGAAAAAGCTATAGAAAAAGAATTTGGGAAGAATGATCCAGACTTTGACATCGGAAAGCATTCTGTTGAAGAGGTCGCTATTGTCAATTTAAGTAAATTTCATAGTTATTTTGAAGAACGTGTATGAGAAAGTGAAAGTTGGGGATGAGGTGATGTTGTGAAATTCTTGGATTTATTCGCAGGAATTGGCGGTTTTCGTTTAGGAATGGAGTCTGCCGGCCATAAATGTATTGGCTTTTGTGAAATTGACAAGTTTGCTAGAGAAAGCTATAAAGCGATACACAATACGAAAGGAGAAATAGAATTACATGACATCACAGCAGTATCAGATGAATCTATTCGAGGAATCGGAAGTGTGGACATTATCTGTGGAGGATTTCCGTGCCAAGCTTTCTCAATTGCAGGAAACAGACGAGGTTTTGAAGATACACGAGGAACTTTGTTCTTTGAAATTGCTAGGTTCGCATCTATTCTCAGACCTAAATATCTATTCCTTGAGAATGTTAAAGGATTGCTCAATCACGAAAATGGAGTTACATTCGAGACCATTATCTCAACCTTGGATGAACTGGGGTACAACGTGGAATGGCAAGTGCTTAACAGCAAGAATTTCGGAGTCCCCCAAAATCGGGAACGAGTGTTCATTATCGGACATCTTAGAAGAGAACATACCAGAAGAATTTTTCCTCTCAGCGGAAAAAATCAGTCAACTAGTAACCAATCAGTCATGAAAATTGGGAATATAAACCCATCTGGCAACGGAATGAATGGGGAAGTCTATCAAGCTGATGGTCTAGCTCCCACGCTAACAACAAACAAGGGAGAGGGGCAAAAGATAGCTATAAAAAGCAATACTATAAAACAATTTGGGGTATTGCAACCCAATTTTAACCAATGTGGGGTGGTTTACGAAACAGACGGCATCGCACCAACTATCAGAGCCTATCAAGGTGGAGGACTTGAGCCTAAAATTATTCAACGTGGGCATGGTTATAATAAAGGCGGAGAACATAACATCGCTCCTACTTTAACTAGCAATAGCTATCACGAAAACAATCATTTATCAGATGGATTTAGGATTAGAAAGCTAACACCTAGAGAATGCTGGAGGTTACAAGGTTTTCCTGATTGGGCTTTTGATAAGGCGCAGGAGGTCAACTCTAACAGTCAATTATATAAACAAGCAGGAAATAGCGTGACAGTTAATGTCATAGCAGCAATAGCAAAGGAGTTATCATGAACACAATAGAGAAAGTCAAACAATGGTTTATTGACCGTGATTTAGAAAACGGTAGGGTCGTTGGATTGATGGTGCTTTCGTCAAAGAGGAGGATTTATAAAATGAAAAGACTAGGAATCATTATTGGGGCGGTATTTGTAATCGTTGTATCGCCGTTTGTAGTTCAGTATGGATGGAATGAGATTATCACAACAATTGTTCCAGTTGGTAAAATTACAGTCTGGCAAGCATTAGGGATGGATGCACTACTATCTTTCATCTGGCCTGTGCTATCTAGCAAAAAAGAATCTGAAGAGGATTATTCGTATGCGGTAAAGAGCAGTATTTCAAAAATCATTACATGTGCATTTTTGATATGGTTAGCTAGTTTGTTTATTTAAGGAGTGTTAGCATGATACCAAAATTTAGAGGGTTATCCATTGACGAAAAAAGCAAAGGAGAATGGCAATACGGACATTTAATTGAAGATAGAGGAAGAGCATTTATTATCAGCGAAGTGGTAGAAGCCAATGAACAATACATTACTATAGGTTCTTGGTGTCCTGTAAATCCAGCAACATTAGGACAATCAACAGGACTCAGAGACAAGAACGGCAAGGAGGTATTCATCGGTGACATCGTTAAATGTACAAGAGGATGTCTCTATGAAGTATATTTAGAAAAAGAATACGGTGGCACATTCATAGGCGGAATGCCTTCCATATATCTAAAGGGATTGCTAAGTGGGTATGCGTGGACTGAAGACGAGGAAATCATCGGCAATGTCTACGAAAATCCGGAGCTTTTGGAGGTCAACGAGTGAGATATTTTAAAATCCTATGTTTGGTATTACTGAACAAACAGTTAGATTTTATGGAACGAAGACAAGTAGGAATAGATATCCGATCTCGACAATTTTGATAACTTGTTTACATTTTTGAAAAACTTGGAGGTGGAAATTGAAAAAATTGAGCGACGAAGAACTCAAAACGTTAGACAGAGAACTTTTCAAATTTCAAAACATTCAACGCACAATAGACTTAAGAAGGCTAGAATTAGAAACCAGAAACCCAGATGCTCAAAGTGGGCCAACTGTAGGAATAAGCAAACCTACCGAAACTATCGCAATCAGAATCGCAGATGATCCGACTTTAAAATTTCTTGAAGGATTTAAAGGGATTATTAACAAACTCTTGAGTAATCTAGTGGATGAGGATATGGAAATCTTTAATCTACGCTGGAGATACCCTCAACTGAGATGGGAAGAAATAGCAGAACAGAAATTCATGAGCAAAGCTACAATCTATCGACGTAGAAGGATTATCTTAGAACAGTACGCTATACTGAAAGGTGAGTTGTAAATAAGATTGAGACAAAAGACATCTTGAAGTCTCACAAAAAAAGGTCTATTATGATAGCATGAACTTCTGAAACAAAAACACAAATCACATGTTGGAGTCATCCTATTTTTACAGAAAAGTTGTTTAACAGAGGAACATCATGAGTCAGCAACCAGCTGGCTTTTTGTTTTGTAGAAAGGAGGCAGTTATGGAATTTGTATCACCGATAAAAGATAATGACGACATTCAGGCAATGAAAGATTATCTCAGAGAGTGGAATGAGATGTATTATATGCTATTCATTACAGGCCTGAATACTGGCTTGCGAGTCGGAGATATACTTACCTTGAAAGTTAAAGATGTTCAAGGTTGGCACATCAAACTGAGAGAACGGAAGACTGGCAAGCAGATAACAAGACGGATGACAAAAGAGCTCAAGAAAGAAATGAGGAGATATGTCGAGGACAAACCATTTCATCATTTTCTATTCAAGAGTAGGCAAGGGAAAAATAAAGCAATCACTCGTGAGAGAGCCTATCAAATTATTCACGAGGCTGCTGAAGAACTTGGCATTGATAATGTTGGCACACATACAATGCGCAAGACATTCGGCTATAAATATTACAACAAGACAAAGGACGTAGGAACATTACAGAAAATGTTCAATCACTCATCACCTGCAATCACCCTGAGATACATAGGGATAGAGCAAGCAGAGCTTGATGACGCACTACGGAACTTTGTCATTTAATTTTTTAGATATTACTTTCACATAATGAGTTAAGCATAAACTGAAAAAATGAAAGTCTTCAAAACCTATGATTAGTAAGGGTTTGAGATTTAGAGTGAGTTTAACAAAATATAAGATATGTGAAAGTGAGGGATAAAATTGGTATAGTTACAAGAGGTGAAAAATGGTAAAAGAATACCGTGATGATTTTCTTGGAGAAAAGGCCTTCGAGAAATTAAATAAAGATATTGAGGCCAATCCTGAAGTTGGCTTTGAAATTGTTGGATATACTCAAACAGCATTTGTAAATGGAATGCATATGCCGTTAACAGCCATACTAGTAAAATGGAATAATTTTTTTAAAGAATCAGATTGAGACAAAAGACATCTTGAAGTCTCACAAAAAAAGGTTTATTATGGTAGCATAGATTTCTTGTATGAGGAGGGGATAGGTCAAAGGCCTGTCCCTTTTAGCATTGAGAAAGGAGGTTTGAGATGTATAACAAACCTATCAGACCATCCTTGAAATCTAAGAAGTGGGAGAAGTTCCGTGATAGGATAATGCGTAAGCATGATTATCTTTGCCAAGAAAGTTTGCGTTACGGAATTTCTGTTCAAGCAGAAATGGTACATCATATCTTTCCTGTGTCTGAATATCCTGAGCTTGAATTTGTTGAATGGAATTGCTTGCCATTGACGAATAAGAAACATAATACGTTTCATGATAGAGTGAACGATAGAGTAATCAACCAAGGATTGTATTGGCAGAAAAAAAGAAAAAAAGAATTTTTAAATTTTTTCAAAAATGAAAAATGAAAATTTTTAATCCCCCCCTCTTTTTGAAAAATCATTTTGGCCAGTAGGGTACCGGTGAAGGGAACTTTTTCCAAGTCGGGGGCCTTCAAACAAAAAGGGGGTAAAAACTAAGCGATTTTGACGAAAGGAGGTAGTTTTTGGCTAAACCAATTACAGCAAAGTCGATTAAGTCAAAAGTGGTCAAGCAGATGAAAGACTTGGGAACTTATCGTAAAGAGTTCGAAATGATCATTGACATTTTTGCAGGTATGTTATACCAGTATCAGAAACTTGCTCAAGATTATGCTGACATGGGTTATCCAGTAACAGACACCTACGTCAATAAGGCTGGTGCCGAGAATGAGCGCAAAGTTCCAATCTTGACAGCAATGGAAATTTTGAGGAAAGATATCCTCAGCTACTCTAATCAGTTGATGATGAATCCTAAGTCGCTCGGTGAGGTAGTAGAACAAGAGGGTGAGTCAGTTCTTACTGAGGTCCTGAAGTTCAAGAACGAAATCAAGAAGAAGCGAGTGACTGGCAATGGGTAATCTTGATAAAGCAAAAGAATACGCTCAACACGTCTTAACTCAACGAGAAGAACATTGCGAAGAGAACATTCTTGCTGCTGAACGTTTTTTCCGTGATTTAGAAAATCCAGCGTTTGAGATGGATGTGGATATGGTGGATTTTGTTATTCACTTTATCGAGAACGTGATAGTTCATCAGCAGGGCGATGATATGTTTGCGGTATCTATCCGTAACAAGCCATTGCTTTTGCAACCGTGGCAACATTTCGTTGTAGTTAATCTGTTTGGTTTTTACTACAAGGGTACGAATGAGCGCAGGTTCAAAGAAGCGCTTATCATGCTTGCTCGGAAGAATGGAAAGACCTCGTTTACTGCTGCAATCGCACTTGCTTATCAGATATTAGATACAGATAGCGGTTCCAAATGCTATATCGTTGCTAACTCAGTCAAGCAAGCGATGGAAGCTTTTGGTTTTTTAAGATTCAACGTTGAACGCTGGAACGATAAGAACATTCGTATCAAGGATAATAACCAAGAACATTCTATCACTGCCAATTTTGGTGATGAAGGTTCTTTCTTTATCCAGGCTTTAGCGAATGATGAGAGCCGTCTGGACTCTTTGAACGGAAATGTTATCATCTTGGACGAAGCTCACACAATGAGGAACAGTAAGAAACATGGTCTTATGAAAAAAACAATGTCAGCATACAGAAACAGTATGCTTTTTGTTATCTCAACGGCTGGGGATATTCCTACCGGGTTCCTTGCTAACCGTCTGAAATACTGTCAAAAGGTGCTCAAGCAATTAGTCACTGATGATTCATTTTTCATCTTCATCTGCAAAGCTAATCAATCTGCTGATGGGGACGTGGTGAACTATCTGGACGAGAATATCCTCAAGATGGCTAATCCGTCATGGGGTGTCACGGTTTCGCTCAAGGCTCTCAAGGAAGAAGCAGAGCAGGCTATGAATGATCCTCAGACAAGAAATGAGTTTTTCAATAAGACCTTGAATATCTTCACTAACTCTATGAACGCTTATTTTAATCCTGATGAGTTTATTGCGTCGGATAGTTGCTACGATTGGAGTTTAGAAGAGCTGGCACGTTTGCCTATTCGTTGGTATGGTGGCGCGGACTTGTCAAGATTGCACGACTTAACAGCTGCTGCTCTCTATGGTGTCTATCATGACGGTGAGAAAGACGTTGATATCTGTATCACACATGCTTTCTTCCCTCGGATTAATGCTCAGAAAAAAGCTAATGATGACGGGATTCCACTCTTTGGGTGGCAGTCTGACGGTTGGTTGACGATGAGCAACACTCCGACCGTCCTCTATGATGATATCGTCAAATGGTTCATCAAGATGAGGGAGAAAGGGTTCAAGATTGCTGCTGTCGGAATGGATAGGAAGTTTGGCCGTGAGTTCTTGACGAAGATGAAACAAGCTCGGTTCAAGATGATTGACCAACCTCAGCTTTTTTATCTGAAATCAGAGGGATTCAGACGGATTGAGTTTAAAGTTAAGAATAAAGAATTTTACTATCTTCATTCTGATGCTTACGAATACTGTGTGAGCAATGTTAGAGCAATTGAAAAGGTGGACGATGCTGTGCAATATGAGAAATTAGATGGAGACGGTGGGACTGCAAGGATTGACTTGTTTGATGCCAGCGTCTTTGCTTGTATACAGGCTCTTGCTAATCTTGGCAAGGGTGGTGATGTGATGAGATTCTTTGATTAGGTGAATTATGAATGAAATAGTATTATCAGAACATGAAATTAACTTGCTGATCAACAAAGGGCGAGTTAAAGTAATTTTAAACGGGGAAGTAGTAACTATTCGTCAAAGACATATGAAAAATTTGATGGCTGAAACAGTAAAATGGGAAAAACAGGTAATTGATGTCAGTCAGAATATCGTAAGAAATAAACACTTTGATTCACTTTTTCAAAATACTTTTCGTTAGAAAGGAGGTGAGGAAACATGGGTATTTTTGAAAAGTTTTGGAAACGAAACAAGCCAAGTAAGCCAATCAACATGCTGAGTCATTCAGATTTAGGGTTGTCAAACCTGATGGACTCGTATGTACCTTTGGCCAGAAATCCAGATGTGGTGACAGCGGTTAATAAGATTGCTGATTTGGTCTCTAATATGACCATCCACTTGATGGAGAATACAGATAAAGGTGATATCAGAATCCGTGATGGGCTTGCTAGAAAGATTGACATCAATCCGTGTAAACACATGACAAGGAAGTCATGGATTTTCAAGATTGTGCGCGATTTGCTTTTATATGGCGATGGGAACTCTGTCCTACATGTGGAATATGAACCTGTTACGGATTATATTTCTAATCTAAGACCATTTCCGATGAGAGAGGTTTCATTCCAAACAGATAAGGATTCCTATGTAATCTCATTTAGGGGTGAAGAATATTCCCCTGATGAAGTAGTCCACTTCGTCATCAATCCAGATCCAGATATTCTATACATTGGTACTGGTTTTAGGGTGACGTTGACAGATGTGGTTCAAAGTTTGAACATGGCTACCAAGACTAAAAAAAGCTTTATGAACGGGAAGAATATTCCTAGTCTTATCGTTAAAGTAGACTCGTCTAGTGCTGAACTAGATTCGGAGCAAGGGCGTGAGCGTATCGCTGAGAAGTATTTGAGTACTAGCAGGGTTGGCGCTCCATGGATTGTTCCAGAGGCATTGCTGGACATTCAGCAGGTAAAACCGCTTAGTCTAACGGACATCGCTTTAAACGAGTCTGTGGAATTGGATAAAAGAACAGTTGCAGGTCTATTAGGAGTACCTGCTTTTATTTTGGGTGTAGGAGAGTTCAACAAGACAGAGTATAACAACTTTGTAAATACGACTGTCATGAGTATTGCTACCACTATTACTCAAACACTAACCAGGGACTTACTTTTGTCTAGCAATCGTTACTTCAAGCTAAATCCTCGTTCACTCTTCTCTTACAACATTACGGAGTTGTCTGCTGTTGCTCAACAAATGGCAAACAGTGCTGCAATGCGTCGTAATGAGTGGAGGGATTGGCTAGGGATGGCTCCTGATCCTGAGATGGAAGAGTTGATTGTTCTTGAAAACTTTCTCCCTCAGGAGAAACTAGGAGATCAAAATAAACTGAAGGGAGGTGAGGAAGAGAATGCAAAAGCGAAATAGCTATCGTGCCACTCAATTTCAAACGAGAGAAGAAGAATCTGGAGACTTGGTGTTGAGTGGCTATTTTATAAAATTTGATGAAGAGACGGAGTTGTGGCGTGGTTATCATGAAGTAATCAAGCGTGCTGGTGTTGAGAAAGCTGTCACAGACGCTGATATCAGAGCTTTATTTAACCATGATGATAGCCTTGTTCTCGGTCGAACAGGTAACGGAACTCTGACACTGGGTGTTGATGATGTTGGTCTTTTTGGAGATATCATCATTAACAAGGATGATCCTCAAGCTGTTGGGGCCTATGCCCGTGTCAAGCGTGGAGATGTTATAGGGTGTAGCTTTGGCTTTATCCCGGTAAAAATCGAAACGGAAGAACGTGAAGATGGTTCGTATTTGGACACTGTCTTAGAGCTAGAAATCTTTGAAGTGAGTCCATGTACTTTCCCAGCCTATCCACAAACGGAAATTGCTGCACGACAAAAAGACTTCGAAAGTCAGAAGCGTGCTAATCGTGAAGCGCTAGACAAGCGCAAGAAAGAAATTAAGGAGAAATTTAAGCTATGAATAAGGCATTAATCTTTGGTGCTCGTATGCGAGCAAAAGCAACTAAGGTAGTTGAGTTGGAAGAAACTATCGAAGAATTGAACAAACGTTCGGTTGTTGAGTTAGAAAAGTTGGATCGTGCTAAAAATGATGAAGAAGTTTTAGCAGTTGAAAAGACTGTAGACGGTCTTCAAAGGGAAATTGAAGAAAAAGAAGCTGAAAAAGTACAGCTTGAAAACGAGATCGATGAGTTAGATAAACAAATCAAAGAGCAAAATCGTAAAGCACCAACTCCGGGGAAAATGGAAGAACGAGGAGGAAAGACATTGGGACAACGTGAAGCATTTAATCATTACTTACGAACAAAAGAAGCGCGTGCTGATGGTTTCAAATCTGCCGAAGGGGAAGCAATCATTCCTGTTGAATTGATGACGCCTAAAGAAGCGAAACAAGACAAGACAGATCTGACTTCATTGGTCAACATCGTTAATGTCAAGAACGCAAGCGGTAAATGGTCAGTTGTAAAATTGACTGATCAAGCAATGAACACTGTTGAAGAGTTGGAAGAAAACCCTGAATTGGCTAAACCAACCTTTACAAAGGTGAACTATGAAATCAAAACACGTCGTGGTCATTTGCCAGTATCTCAAGAATTTATTGATGACGCTGACTACGATGTCATGGGATTGGTTGCTAAACAAACTAAGAACCAAGAACGTATCACTAAGAATAAAGAGATCGCTAAAGTTCTCAAGACAGCTACATCTAAAAGCGCAGCTGGTTTGGACGGCTTGAAAGATATTCTCAACGTGGAATTGAAAACATACTACAATGCAACTATCGTATGTACTCAATCTATGTTCGCTGCTCTTGATAAAATCAAGGACAAGGACGGTCGCTACATGCTCCAAACAGATATCACATCTCCAACTGGCTACAAGTTTGCTGGTCGTGTTATTGTTGTTTATCCAGATGATATCATTGGAGAAAGCAAGGGAGATTTGAAAGCCTTCATCGGTGACGTTGGAGAATTTGCGACATTGTTTGACCGTGCGCAGACTACTGTCAAATGGCAAGATGACAAAATCTACGGTCAGTATTTGGCAACCGCTAATCGTTTTGATGTAGTAAAAGTAGACGGAGATGCAGGATTTTATGTGACCTATACAGATGCTGTTTTGTAAGGAGGTAGTAAATGGTATATAAGGTAATCCGTCCTTTTAAGGACTTACGAGACCCAAAGAAACATTGCTATAAGGTTGGGGATAATTACCCTAGAGTTAAGCACAAACTTGATAAAGAGTTTGCGGAGACTCTGCTAAATGGGGCAAATAGTGCAGGATCTATCTTTTTGATGAATGTAGAAGATAAGGATATGTCGAAAGATGACACATTAACTACAGAAGTAGAAAAGGAAGAAACAAAGGTAGTAGATGGGAAACCTGAAGAGGGAGACGAGGAGTAGTTATGGACAATGTTCAATTATTAGAATTGCTTAAGCTAAAATTGGGTATAGCAACAAAACTACGCGATAAGTCCTTGGAGAAAATCATCGAAGCTGTCAAAACAGAACTAGAAGATAACTTAGGAGTTCTACTTGACTTAGACAGCTCAGAAGACCAAATGTTTGTAGTTGATTTTGCAGCCTTTCGCTATGAGGGTGGGGTGGATATGCCACGTCACCTTCAGTGGCGACTGCATAATTTACAGATAGCATCAAAGAAAGAGGTCAAGAATGTGGAATCATGAAATCACACTGATCTCTAAGGAAGTCACAGGTAAGGATAAACTACTACAACCAATCTCTGAAGATGTTGAAGTTACTCTCTTATGTCGCAAAAAGAGGGTCACTCGCTCTGAATTTTATCAGGCGAATCAGGTAGGGCTTAAACCGAGCTTGGTCGTTGAGATTCGAAATTTTGAGTATGAGAATCAAGAGCTTGCGAAGTTCGAAGGCAAGCAATATCATATCTTGAAAACCTATCCTATTGATTCTGAAATTTTAGAGTTGACTTTGTCAGAGGTGTTGAAATGAGCTTAACAAGTGATTTAGCGAATGAAATTGCAAAGGCAATGGCAGAGTACTCTGCTGAGGTAGAAGATAAGATTGACCTGATTGCTGAGGACGTTGTAAACGAAGCCGTTACGGAATTAAAAGCGACTAGTCCAAAACGTCATGGAAAGTATGCTAGAAATTGGCGCTTCAAGAAAAATGCTAAAGGGTCATACGTCATCTACAACGCAGCTCCAACCTATCGTTTAACTCACTTACTAGAAAATGGGCATGTTTTGAGAAATGGCGGTCGTAGTCGGGCATTTCCACATATTAAACCTGTTGAGGAGAAAGTTAAAGAAAACTTTGAGAAGCGAATCAAGGAGATTGGAAAATGAAGCTATCAGACTTTGCAGCTATTTTGGAACAGGTAAACTTGCCTGTCACTTATCGAGCGTTTAAAACTGGGAACGCTCCAGACCTACCTTATCTGGTCTATTATGAATCAATTCCAGCCATCAATGCAGCTGACAACACGGTTAATCATCAGATTAAGAGCGTGACAGTAGAGCTAGCTTTTGAGAGTAAGGATGAAGATTTGGAAGAACGTCTGGAAGAGCTGTGGACAACCCACGAGCTCTTTTTCGATGTTCAAGAAGAAACATTTATCGAGACTGAAAGACTTTATGTCAAGTCTTATACGGTCTATCTATACCAAGGAGGAATGACATGACTCAAGAAAATAAAGTAACCTTTGGTTTAAAAAATGTTCACGTTGCGCCAATTAAATCAATTGGTGCAGATGGAGTGATTGCTTACGATGAAATTTTCCGCTTTCCTGGAGCAATGGAATTGACATTGGATCCAAGGGGTGAATCAACACCAATCAAAGCAGACGATATCGATTATCACTTCATGAACTCAAACGAAGGGTATGAAGGGAAATTCAAAATCTCTCACATTATTGAAATGTTTGCGACTAAGATTTTGGGTGAAATCAAAGATGCTCAGACGGGTGTTTTGACTGAAAAAGCTGATGCAGAATCCACATCATTTGCCTTGATGTTTGAATTTTCAGGGGACAAGAATAAAACACGTCACGTCCTTTACTACTGTTCAGCGAGCCGTCCAGGCAATGGTTCAAAAACCAAAAATGGTACAAACGTCAACGAGCGTGAACTTGGCTTTAAAGCAAGTCCTCGCCCTCTGGATTCAGTTATTAAACGTTCTATCACATCAGCTGATAACAAGGAAATTTATGACAACTGGTTTAAGAAAGTGTATGAACCTACTGCGGTGGCAGCTTAAGGAGAAAATCTATGCGTAAAATCGTTTGGGTTGGCGATCAGGAGTATGAGTTGGGGACCAATGGCTATACTCCTATCGCCTACAAGCAACAATTTGGGAAAGATTATTTTCAAGATTTGTTTTCAATGTTGAAAAATCAATCATTCATGAATGAATTGAACAAGCTGGAAACTGACAAAGAGTTGACTGCAACTGATATTGACATTTCGATGCTGTCAGATTTTGATATGACATTTTTCAACCGTCTTTTTTGGACCTTTGCTAAATCTGCAAATCCTCACATCAAGCCTTATGAACAATTCTTCATGGAAATGGAAGTCTTTCCGATTCAGGAAGTTGGGCCTGTATTGATGGAAATGCTGAATGCGAGCATGACGACAAAAAAGCACCAGATGAATCAGAATCAGCTAGCGAAGAAATCTTCACAGTAGAATCCTACTTATCTTGCTGTAAAGAAACTGGTCTTTCTATTGATGATCTAAAGCACATTTCAATCGGAATGGCTCTGGATTATCAGACGGATTATGTGAATCTACGGAGCGAGGATAAGGGTGGCGAACGGAAAGCCACGCAAGCTGATTTTGACAGTTTTTAAAGAAAAAATGAGTGCTGAGAGAGTGATTCTGAGGTCAAGTTCCTTGCCCTGACTGCATTATCAGTCGTAGAAGTTCTCTCAGCGCTTTTCTATTTTTTGAGAAAGGAGGAAATATGGCAGGAAATATCAAAGGTATCAAAATTGAAATCGATGGCGACACGCAACCCTTGCAGAAGGCGCTGAAAAATGTCAATAAGGCCGCTACTGATGCAAGTCAGGAGTTGAGACAGATTGACAAGGCCTTGAAATTTGATACAGGGAACGTAACGCTCCTGACTCAGAAACAAGAGGTCTTACAAAAGCAAGTTTCGACGACCAAGGAGAAACTGGAAACCTTGAGACAAGCTCAGTCTCAGGTGGAACAGCAGTTCAAAAATGGTGATATCGGTGCTGATCAGTACCGTGCCTTTCAACGCGAAGTCGAAGTTACTCAAAACGTCCTAAAAGGATATGAGGGTAAGCTTGCAAATGTGAATCAGGCGCTTAATGAGAATGGGAGTGCTACTCAGAACAACAAGAACCAATTAAAAGAATTGCAGAATGAGCAGAGTCAACTTGCTTCAGAGATGAGTAAGGTGACAAGTTCATTCAAACTGCAAGAAAGTGCTTTGGGTTCAAATGCTAGTGAAGCCGAGAGAAATGCTCTTGCCCAGAAAAAGATTGGTGCCCAGTCTGAGATTGTAAGTAAACAGATTTCAAATCTAGAACAGCAATTGGAAATCACTAAAAAAGAATTTGGTGAGAACTCCACACAAGCCAACAAGATGGAATCTGAGCTAAATCAGGCTAAGACTGCTTTTAATCATCTCAATGATGAGATGAAGGGAACAAAGTCTGCTGCTGATAGCACTCAAGAAAGTTTAAGTGAAATCTCAAGAAATTTAAGAGCAGAACTACTTCAACAGTTTAGTGAGAAGTTGAGTGCTATTTCAGAAAAGCTTGTGGAAGTAGGAAAAGAAGCGTTAGAAGCAGCTGCTCAAATGCAAGCTAGTAATGCTCAATTTACTACCGTTTTCGGAGATATGGAAACCCAAGCAAGAGAAGCGTTGAATGCTATTGGTCAGGAAATGGATATTGTCCCAGAGCGTTTACAAGGGTCATTTACTCAGATGGCTTCATTTGCAAAGACTTCAGGATTGGATACAGCAGAAGCTTTGGATCTTACTTCTCGTGCAACTAGGGCAGCAGCAGACGGTGCAGCCTTCTATGACAAATCTATTGAGAGCGTGACAGAGAGCTTACAATCTTTTTTGAAGGGAAACTTTGCTAACGATGCGGCTCTTGGCATTTCTGCAACAGAAACGACCAGGAATGCCGCTGCAAATAAATTGTACGGAAAGTCATTCAAGGACTTGAGCGAAGCGCAGAAGCAATTGACCTTGCTTCAGATGGTCGAAGACGGAAATAAACTCTCAGGAGCTCTTGGACAGGCTGCAAGAGAATCAGACGGCCTAGAAAACGTGATGGGGAATCTGAAACAAGCTGGGACCAATGCATTATCTGCTATTGGTCAACCTCTTCTAGAAATGATGATTCCTGTTTTTCAAACCTTGGCAACGATTGTGAAAGGTGTAGCTGAGCTGTTCAGTTCCTTACCTGCTCCAGTAAAAGATTTTGTTGTTATTTTAGGAACAGTTGTGACTGCTGTAGGGGTCATAGCCCCCATATTCTTATCGTTGCAAGCCCTTGCTGAGTTTTTAAAAATATCTATTGGAGAAATGATAATTGCCGCATTGCCAATTATTGGAACAGCTATTGCAATTGCTGCTGCAGTTGCTGCAATTGTTGCTATTGTGAAATATCTCTGGGAAACTAACGAAGGTTTTCGAGATGCGGTCACGACCGTTTGGAATGCGATTCTTGAAGTTATCAATGCAGTCGTATCAGAAATTTCTAATTTTGTCATGAGTATCTTTGGAACGGTTGTTGCTTGGTGGACGGAGAACCAGGAACTTATTCGAGCAAGTGCTGAGACTGTCTGGAATGCTATCTATACGGTTATAAGCACAATTCTGGAAATTTTAGGTCCACTCATTCAAGCTGGTTGGGATAATATCCAACTTGTCATTACAACAGCTTGGGAAATCATCAAGACCGTTGTTGAGACTGCAATCAATGTTGTCCTTGGTATTATCCAAGCAGTTATGCAGATCATTACTGGTGATTGGTCAGGCGCTTGGGAAACTATCAAGGGAGTATTCTCTACTGTATGGCAAGCTATGCAAAGCATTGTTCAGACTATTTTTTCAGCTATTCAGAGTTACATTTCAAATATCCTCAACGGTATTTCAGGAACTGTATCAAATGTCTGGAACGGCATCAAGGATACTGTATCAAATGTGTTAAATGCTATATCTAGTACTGTATCAAGTGTTTGGGAAGGTATCAAGAGTACCATTTCAGGTGCTATCAATGGGGCAAAAGATGCTGTTTCTTCAGCTATTGAAGCCATCAAAGGATTGTTTAACTTCAACATCAGCTGGCCACATATCCCACTACCTCACTTTTACGTGAGTGGTTCGGCCAATCCATTAGATTGGTTGAGTCAAGGTGTTCCAAGTATTGGAATCGAATGGTATGCCAAAGGCGGTATCATGACGAAACCAACTATCTTTGGAATGAATGGTAATAACATAATGGTTGGTGGTGAAGCTGGGAATGAAGCAGTATTGCCACTTAACGACAAAACGCTTGGAGCCATCGGTCGAGGTATCGCTCAAACTATGGGTGGAACTTCACCAACCATCAACATTACTATTACTGGTAACACCGTCAGAGAAGAAGCTGACATCAGTCGGATTGCTGATGAGGTGGCTCAGCGTATTGCTGACGAATTACAACGTAGGAGACAATTGAGAGGAGGGTTTGCATGATAAAGCATAATGAGCTTGTGATTGACGGTGTGAGGACATCGTCTTTTCCATTTAAGATCATTGTCCATGACTCTCCTTCAATCGCTCTAGGAGAGAGCAAGACAGCTCTCTTGGAGCATGGTGGTGTCAGTGGGGCAATCGTTCAGACAAACAAGCATAGGGAACTGGTCAAGAAAACTTATACGATTTACTTGGTCAAACCTACTGAAGAACAGATGAACTAATTTATGAGTCTGTTTATCCGTGAAAAGTTCTGGCTAGAGAGTGAGCGAGTCAAAACAACTCGTCTTTGGTGCTATAAGGTCAATGTGAGCGACCTTGAAGAAGTGCAACCTGGTCTTTACATGACCAAAGCAACCTTCACTTGCCATCCTACAAAATACTTTAAAGGCTCCGATACACAGAGATTGACAAGAAGTGGGACTTTGACCGTTCAAGGTTCTGCTCTTGCCTTTCCTAAAATCACAATCGTTGGTCAGAGCGCTTCTGAAACTTCATTTACAATTGCTGGTCAGGTCATTCGTCTTGAACGACTCACTGAGTCGCTTGTGATGGTTAATAATCCTGACAATCCAAGTTTTAAAACAACAACAGGGAAGCCAGTCAAATGGTCAGGGGATTTTATCACAGTTGATCCAGCGAAAGTGAAGAATATTGGGGTTGTTTTGGGTCCAGGTATTCAATCACTTGAAATTGAGACGGTTTGGGGGTGGGCATAATTGCTTTATCTACTTAATAAAGATGTGAGAACCGTTCGGTGGAACGGGGAGCCACTTCATGAAGTGACTTCGGCGATTGTTAAAGAGATCATGAATGGCGATTTCACCTTAACTGTGAAATATCCCATTTCCGACTCTGGTATTTATCAGCTCATCCAAGAAGATATGTTGATAAAAGCGCCGACTCCTGTTCTTGGTGCGCAGCTATTTCGCATTAAGAAACCTGTTGAATACAATGATCATCTGGAAATCACAGCCTATCACATTTCAGACGATGTGATGCAACGTTCTATCACACCAGTAAGTGTGACTAGTCAGAGCTGTGGCATGACTCTTTCTCGCATGGTTCAAAACACCAAAACTGCTTTGGGAGATTTTTCTTTCAATAGCGATATCCAGGACCGTAGGACTTTCAATACGACTGAAACAGAAACCCTATACTCTATATTGCTGGACGGTAAGCACAGCATTGTTGGTACATGGGGAGGCGAGCTGGTTCGTGATAACTTTGCGATGACTGTCAAGAAGAGTCGTGGGGAGAATCGTGGTGTTGTTATTACAACGCACAAAAATCTGAAGAACTATCAACGCACAAAAAACAGTCAGAATGTTGTCACAAGAATTCACGCAAAGTCGACTTTTAAACCTGAAGGTGCTGAAAAAGAAACGACTATCAGAGTGACTGTTGATAGTCCTCTTATCAACTCATACCCTTATATCAATGAAAAAGAGTATGAGAACAACAATGCTAAAACTGTTGAAGAGTTGCAGAAGTGGGCACAGTCTAAGTTCTCAAATGAGGGAATTGACAAGGTCTCTGATGCTATCAAGATTCAAGCTTATGAACTTGATGGGCAAGTGGTCCATATGGGCGACACGGTCAATCTCAAGAGCTGGAAACATAATGTCGATGCATTCAAGAAAGCTATTGCTTATGAGTTCGATGCCTTAAAAGAAGAATACATCTCTCTGACTTTCGATGATAAGGCAGGTATTGGTGGTTCTAGAGCTTCTGGTGGCCTATCTAGCGCAGCCGATACAATTCTTGGAGTGACAGAATCTGCACAAGAAATCGCCCTTGAAAAGGCTCTTCAAAATGCTGACTTAGACTTTGATCATAAGGCTGGATTGCTTAGACAGGAAATTTCTGACGATATTGAACTGGCCAAAGCCAGAGCTGAAGAAGTCAAGAGAGAACTGTCTGACACTATCAATCAGCGATTTAATAGCTTTGACAACGGGCCATTGAAAGAAACTAAGCACAAGGCTGAGGAAGCTTTGCGAAATGCTGGCGCAAGTACCCTGCTTGCACAGGAAGCTAAGCGGATTGAGCTGGATTCTGTTGCTAGACTTGAAGCGTTTAAGTCGCAGACTACGAGCGCTCAGACGGCTTTGTCAGGTGACTTGGATGTTCTAAAACAAACTATCGCAAACGATATTCGACCGAAGCAAGCACAGGCTGAAGCTGAGATTGCCAAGCAAGTTGAAGCACTTAGCCGGACTAAAAATGAACTGGCTGGCGCAAGTACCCTACTTGCACAGGAAGCTAAGCGGATTGAGCTGGATTCTGTTGCTAGACTTGAAGCGTTTAAGTCGCAGACTACGAGCGCTCAGACGGCTTTGTCAGGTGACTTGGATGTTCTAAAACAAACTATCGCAAACGATATTCGACCGAAGCAAGCACAGGCTGAAGCTGAGATTGCCAAGCAAGTTGAAGCACTTAGCCGGACTAAGAATGAACTGGCTGGCGTGAAGTCAGCGCAAGCGACGTATAAGGAGACGACGACTCGTAGACTGTCAGAACTGACCAACTTGGCCAATGGTAAAGCCAGCAAGTCAGAACTTACGCAGACAGCTGAGGAGCTAGCTAGTCGGATTGCGAGTGTGCAGGCATCCGGTCGAAATCTATTCTTGAACTCACTATTCAAGCAGGATATTTCAAAAACAGGAATTTGGACAACGAGTACATATACGGCTACTATCGATAGCGAAAGTAAGTATCTTGGACACAAGGCTCTTAAAATTATAGGTCTGAATCCATCTGGTCGTGATGGAGGTAATCCCAAGGTTACTTATCCAGCTCTGGGTCAATTCGGGAAAGTAATTCCCGGAAGTACGACTAATCAAGATGTAACCATTAGTTTTTATGCTAAGGCAAATAAAAATGGAATAACGCTAAGATCTCGATTAGGGAATATCGGATATAAAACTGGAAATGTGACATTGTCGACAGAAATTAAACGATATGTTGTCCATATTCCAAAAGGTTGGACAAACGAATCCAAGCAGACCACAAATGAATGGTTGTTCAATTTCAACCAGGAAGGAACCATTTGGATTTGGATGCCGAAGTTTGAAATAAGCGATGTAGATACTTCTTATTCAGAAGCTCCTGAAGATATAGAAGGTCAGATTTCAACAGTTGAATCGACCTTTAAACAACGAGCCAACTCGCTCGAAGCTGGTGTAAGCCGTCTGACTGAAGGCCTTAGAACCAAAGTGGATATCAGCGCACTCAATGTGACTGCTGAAAATATCCGGCAATCTGTGAAGAGTCTTGAGACAGACACGCAGAACAAGCTAAATCAGAAGTTGAGTCAGGCTGAATTTGAGGTGCGAGCTGGCTCTATCCGTCAGGAAAT
>ERZ1023241.107-NODE-107-length-30357-cov-23.174708_pt1 | contig 30357 bp, 31 predicted proteins | sample MGYA00380455_ERZ1023241 | MGnify/ENA primary metagenome ERZ1023241 (study PRJEB33173, sample SAMEA4830304) | metagenome | study: EMG produced TPA metagenomics assembly of the PRJEB25223 data set...
TGAAAATTATATCGCTGAAAAAGCCTTTACAGATAGGTTTGTGCAACAAAGCCATATTCAAGCAAAAATCTGATACAGATTGACGACTTATCACAAATTTTTGTGAGGAACTTATACAAAATAAGAATTATAAAAATGTTTTCCCTTATTTCAGAATCGAGGTAATTCTTTTTATATTTTAAGCATCTTCATTTTTATAGTTTTACTTTTTTCAATTGGAGTTGCTTTAACTGATCAACAGATATTCAGAAGACCATGAGTAAACTAAGAGGTTTCTTTATATTATTTTTCATAAAGCGCATATTTCATTAGCTCTCTCTTAAATCGAATAAAAGGGTTAGTCTCTTCATCCAAGATAGGAACCTTAGTATTTCCTTTAATATTTTCAAAATTATTAACTAGATCAATAAATTGACTTTGTAATGAAAATATTGCCTTATCGAATGTTTGTATTTCATTTTTAAAATTACTATTTCGAAAACATTCTTGCAAAAACTTATTTTCTTCTTTAATTATCGCCCTTAGTTCTCGAAATTTATTTATAGCCAAATACTTAAAAATATAGAACAATAGAAACATGGGATATTCAAAAGATTTTAAAGACAAAGTCATAGAAATTATGACTAGAGATAAAATGTCTGTGCGAAAAGCAGCACAGCATTTTAACGTCTGTATACAGACGATTCAGAATTGGAAAAAGTCCACTGTAACTAAACCTATTCCTGGTCGCCCAGCTAAAATTAGCAAAGAGCAAATATTGAATGATGTTGAACAATATCCCGATGATTACATCAGTGAACGGGCAGAACGTTTTGGTGTCAGTACACATGCAGTATTTAATGCGCTACATGCTGCAGGAATATCGCGTAAAAAAAGACGTTAAAGCACCCTAAAGCAGATCAAAATCAACGTCGGCAATTTCAGAACTTGATTGAATGTTTAGAACAACAATTACCACTGGTTTATATCGATGAAAGTGGTTTTCAAAGCGAAAGTACGAGATCGCATAGTTATAGCCCTAAAGGAGCGCGAGCTGAAGCTGAATTTAACTGGCAGTTAAAAAATTGTAGCAATGCGATTGGCGCATTAATCGAAAATAGATTGCTTACAGTTGGAGTATTTGATTGTTCAGTGAATACCGAGGTATTTGAATGCTGGATTGAACAGGATTTATTGCCAAAGCTGAAAAAAACCAGTGTATTGATTATGGATAATGCCACCTTTCACAAAGGAACAAGGCTTCAGGAGTTGATACGTTGTGCAGGCCATTACATTGTGTGGCTTCCTAAATATAGCTCGGACTTAAATCCTATAGAAAAAATGTGGTCACGAGTAAAAATGATTCGCAATAAATTTAGAGTTAAAGATATTGATAAATTGTTTAAAGATTACTGTAATGATTTATTTAGTATTTAGCTATAGCTGTAATTTGACATTCTCAAATGTCTTGTTGGAACTAATAACTCCATCTCTCAATCTAAGATAAACATGCTCAAGCTCAATCACTTTTATTACTATCAATTTACATTGTTCAGCTATTATTTCTGTATTCTTTTGCGATTTCCAAAGATTAAATGTAATTAACAAAGCAACTGGAGCAAACATAGTTGCGGACCAATTCATAGCTATAATTATGATATTTTCATTATCAATACTAAACTTTGATAATCCAAAGACAGCACAGCTAAAGATAAAAAGAAAAAAATAAGCCATTATTAAAATACAGGCTAACTTGATAGGTTTCATATCCTAAGCCCCAAAAGCAATTTAATTTTTATTTAGTAACACGCTCTTTATTTTCCAAAATCTCTGGCAAACTCCGCTCTAACCAACCAATCAAATAGTTTATTTTTTCTGCTGCTTGCGAACCGGTAATGGTCAATTGATATTCCACTTTAGGGGGTACAACCGGATATACCGTTCTTAAAATAAAACCATCTTGCTCCAGCATTTTTAAGGTTTGCGCCAGCATTTTTTCACTGACCCCTTCAATTCGCTGCTTCAGCTCACTAAAGCGATGTACGCCCTCACTTAAACAGCGCAATACCAGCACTGACCATTTATTGGTGAGATGTTCCAGTATTTCACGGGATGGACATTCATTAGATAGCACCTGTCCCAGTAATGGACTGATTGCATACTTAGTCATTAAAGAGTTCCTTTCTTGATCACAGTTTTTAGTTCTTACTTACTATTTTTAATGTACTTACCATTTGTAAGCTAACAGATTCATATGGACGTATCAAGGTGAATTTTCCATCAATTAAAGGATATGATTTGATAAAGCTGATTTGTCACCTTTATCTTCCACAATAAAAAAAGAGCCTCAAAAGAGGCTCTTTTTTAGATAACTTCTACAAATTATGCATTTGTTTCAGCAGGAACTTTTGGATAGCTTACGCCGCCCATTTGTTCAGCAATGCGAAGTACCTGGCAGCTATAACCCACTTCGTTATCGTACCAAACGTAGCAAGTTAAACGGTTGCCTGAAGTGATTGTCGCTTGAGCGTCGAATACACCTGCAGTACGAGAACCAATAAAGTCAGAAGATACAACTTCAGTAGAGTTTGTATAACCGATTTGACCTTGAAGGTTAGAATTGATTGAGATTTGACGAATGTATTCATTCACTTCATCACGATCAACTTCTTTGTCTAAAGTCAGGTTCAGGATTGCAAGAGATACGTTTGGTGTAGGAACACGTACAGAGTTACCAGTCAACTTGCCTTTAAGTGCAGGAAGTGCTTTCGCAACTGCTTTAGCAGCACCAGTTTCAGTGATAACCATGTTCAATGTTGCAGCACGGCCACGACGGTCAGCTTTATGGTAGTTGTCGATCAGGTTCTGGTCGTTTGTGAACGAGTGAACTGTTTCAACGTGACCATTGATCACTGTGTATTTGTCGTTTAACACTTTCAATGTTGGAGTGATCGCATTGGTTGTACAGCTTGCAGCAGAGATAATTTGATCTTCATCAAGGATGTCAGCCTGGTTCACACCAAATACAACGTTCTTCATGTCACCTTTACCAGGTGCAGTCAGAATTACGCGAGCAGCGCCTGGGCATTTCAGGTGTTGAGCAAGACCTTCAGCATCACGCCATTTACCAGTGTTATCGATCACTAATGCATTTTCGATACCGTATGCAGTGTAATCCACTTCAGATGGATTAGATGCATAGATCACTTTGATGAACTGGCCGTTTGCAATAATTGCTTCGTTTTCTTCATCTACAGAGATCGTACCCGCGAATGGACCATGGATTGAGTCACGACGCAATAAAGACGCACGTTTTTCAAGGTCACCGTCAGATGATTTACGAACTACGATTGCTTTCAGGTTCAAGCCACGGCCTAGACCTGACTGGCTGATCATCAAACGGGCAAGGATACGACCGATACGACCGAAACCGTAAAGAACAACGTCTTTACCTTCAACAGAAGTTGCATTGCCTTCAAGTGATTTCACAGCATCAGCAACGAATGCGTTAACATCACCACCTTTCGCTTTGAATTCAACAGCAAGTTTGCCTAGATCAATTTCAGCAGTACCGATGTTTTCCACTTTTGCCAATGCTTCAAGGATTGGGAAAGTGTCTACAACAGAAAGCTCAACGTCTAATACGCGAGTACGACGATGCGCTTTAAGGATCTGAATTACAGAACGGTTAATTAAAGAGCGACCGTAAACTGTAGCTACGATATTTTTTTCACGATATAACTGACCTACTAGGGCAATCATACGTTCCGCAAGTTCTTCACGGTTTTTCCAACGACCTTGGTGCTCTGCATGGAGGGCAACGATAGTGTCTTTGCTCACAGATACGTCCTCTAATTAATTGTAAATCTAAGCATAAATTTCAAAACCCGATAATTGTAATGGAATTGGCCGCAAGTTTGAATCAAAAGCTGATTAACTCTGGCCGAAAATCCGATATATTCACTATAAATTTTGAAAATAATTGTAATTAGTCAGATGATTTTGCATTTAAAATTTGAAAAATCATCTATTAACTATAAAAACCAGATTTTTGTTAAATGTTGTTTATTCAGCCAAATTTATCATTCAAGAATCTAAACGTTTCTGATAACGCTCTAAATTTTGTGCTAGTGTCAGGCGTCTTTTTCGTTGTTCAATAATGTGTAGTATACCTTCAATTACCAACAATACGACGGCCAGCCAGATCGGAAGATAAGTCAGCCATTCGCCGGCTTCAACCCGCTCCCCTAATGCCATAGACGCAAAGGCCAAAAGTACTGGTTCCAGATAACTTAATAGCCCAAAAATAACAAATGGCAAATAGCGGCTTGCCAGAATATAACTTCCCAATCCTAACGCACTTAGAAAGCCTAGACCCAATACCGCAAAAATCAGATGCTGGGCATTAAGAATCAATTGCATAGAATCGCTATGAATAAAGCCCAGATAAATCGCAACAGGCAGAATGATGAAAAGGTCCCACCAGAAACCACCTAAATGATCCGTCTGGAATTTACGGCGCATAAAGAAATATAGCGGATATGCCAGTGCTACATACACCGTTTCCCAAGCAATGAAACCGATCCGCCAGATTTCATGTCCTACACCTAATATGGCCAGTGCGATTGCTGCCATCTGCCAGCGTGACAACTTCTCTTTATAGAGCACACATCCGACCAAGACCATGACTAAAGGCAACAGAAAATATCCCAGGGATACCTGTAAACCGCGGCCATTAATTGGTCCCCATAAAAAGAGCCATAGCTGTGTGGTACATAACAAGGAACTGATGATCAACCAGATCAGAAAAGCAGGTTGTTTGAGAATGCGTTTTAAAATTTGAGTGATATGGCTGAGGTCACCTGACCACCACATGAACGCAGTCAAAAATGGAATGGTCGCCAGCATCCGCCAGGCAAAGGTCTGTTCACTGTCTAAAGGCTGCAACAATGGCGTGAATATATAAAGAACACCAAATACCACTGATGCCAATACCGATAATGCAATGCCTTTATACATACTTCAAACCCAAGATTATTCCAGCGCATTATAACGATTAGTCTAAAATAAAGCTTGAAGATTCATCTGACCAAAAGTGATAGCAAGGCAAAACATAGGATTCAAAAAAGAGAAGCATTAAAAAAACCATGCCGAAGCATGGTTTTTATACATAACCCGATTGGTCTTTTATTTTCTTGCCTTTTGGGTCTGTTTGGTATGAATCACATCACTCAAATCATAACCCACAGATTGCGCATATTGCAGGTATTCATTCACCACGTTCTGATCAAGTTGAGGATCACGTGACAATACCCACATATATTTACGTTTAGGCTCGCCTACCAGTACGGTTTGATAATTATCATCCAGTTTCAATACCCAATAATCGCCACGGCCCACCGGCAACCAGCGAATAAACTCTGGTAAGAAACTTACTTTGAGCTTGGTGTTATAAGGTGCATTCTGAATATATGCCTCACCCACTGATTGGGTCACCTGACCATTTTTCTGGATACAGCGGTTATCTACATTAACGTTACCATTTTCATTTAATGTATAAGTCGCCGTAACGTCACGATCACATTTGTTCTGGAATGTAAGTGGCTTACGAGCCACTTCATACCAGGTGCCCAAATAACGGTCCAGTTCAACTTTCTCTACAGTGGGTAAAGAATCGTTCTTGGCATAAGCCATGGTTGCAGCCCCGAGTCCAAGTAGAACTGCACCACCCACTGCAATTTTTGCAAGTTTCAATCCCGCATGAGGGAGATTATTTTTAGTTGTCATACGATACCTATTTGATCAGGACAAAATTTTCAACATGAATATTTCGTACTTACAATAGCGGCATCCGCAGACATATTTTGTAGCATTATGTTAGGTTTGTGATTGATTTTACGTAATTTAAATCTGTAATTTACACACAGACCTAACTTAACATCTGCGCTTTTAAACGTAAAATTTCATCCCGTATACGTGCAGCCTGCTCAAACTGTAGTTCTTTTGAAGCCTTGAGCATTTCTTTTTCCAGTTTATTGATATGCTTCGCGAACATCTTTGGATCGGCCATTATATGGCGTTCATCTGCACTGATCGCACGGGCCTGATCGGAAGCTTTCAGCTCAATAGTTTCATCATCCAGCACTTCGCCTGTATCAATTTCCTTAATAACCTGACGTACTGCACTACGTGGTGTAATGCCATGCTCTTCATTAAACTGGATCTGTTTGGCACGACGGCGTTCAGTCTCATCAATAGCTTTTTGCATAGAATCGGTAATGCGATCCGCATACAAAATCGCTTTACCTTTCAAGTTACGCGCTGCACGACCAATGGTCTGGATCAGTGAACGCTCTGAACGCAGGAAACCTTCTTTATCCGCATCCAGAATTGCAACCAGTGAAACTTCTGGCATATCTAGACCTTCACGCAGCAGGTTAATGCCGACCAGAACATCATGCACACCGGTACGCAGCTCATGAATGATTTTCACACGCTCTACGGTATCAATATCGGAGTGCAAATAGGCAACCTTGATTCCATATTCTTTTAAATAGGATGTCAGGTCTTCCGCCATACGCTTGGTCAATGTCGTTACCAGCACACGTTCATTCATTTCCTTACGGATATTGATTTCAGACAATACATCATCGACCTGCGTCAAGACTGGACGGATTTCAATTTCCGGATCAATCAGACCGGTTGGACGAACCACCTGCTCGACCACCTGTTCAGATTTTTCCAGTTCATATCGTGCAGGTGTGGCACTGACGTACACGGTCGTCGGTACAATACGTTCCCATTCCTCAAATTTCATTGGACGGTTATCCAGCGCACTTGGCAAGCGGAAACCGTAATTCACCAGATTTTCTTTACGGGAACGGTCACCTTTGTACATGGCTCCAATTTGTGGAACCGTCACGTGCGATTCATCGATAATCAGCAAGGCATCATCGGGTACATAATCAAAAAGCGTCGGCGGTGCTTCGCCTGCCGGACGACCCGATAAATGACGTGAATAGTTTTCGATACCGTTGGTATAACCGAGCTGCTGCATCATTTCCAGATCATAACGGGTACGCTGCTCGATCCGCTGAGCTTCCAGCAACTTGTCATTTTCACGGAAAAAGACCAGACGTTCTTTTAATTCATCTCGAATGGTTTCAATCGCGCGAGCCAAATTGTCTTTCGGTGTTACATAGTGACTTTTAGGATAGATCGTGACACGCGGCACTTTACGGATCATTTTCCCGGTTAAAGGATCAAACCAGCGAATGGAGTCGACTTCATCATCAAACAGCTCAATCCGGATGGCATCCTGATCCGATTCGGCTGGGAAAATATCAATGATCTCACCACGAATACGATAGGTACCGCGCAGGAATTCCAGTTCATTACGCGAATACTGCATTTCAACCAGACGGCGAATAATATCATCACGTCCAATACGGTCGCCTTCGACCACATGCAGCAACATGCTCATATAGGCATTCGGATCACCCAGACCGTAAATCGCAGACACTGAAGCGACAATAATTGCGTCGCGACGTTCTAAAAGTGCACGGGTGGCCGAAAGACGCATCTGGTCAATGTGGTCATTAATTGCCGCATCTTTCTCGATAAAGGTATCTGAAGATGGTACATAGGCTTCTGGCTGATAGTAGTCATAATAACTGACAAAATATTCAACCGCATTATTCGGGAAAAATGCTTTAAATTCACCGTAGAGCTGTGCAGCCAGCGTTTTGTTATGGGCCATGACAATAGTCGGACGCTGGGTACGGGCAATGACATTGGCCATAGTATAGGTTTTACCTGAACCGGTAACCCCCAGCAAAAGCTGATCGTGATAGCCTTTTTCTATACCCTTGACCAGCTTTTCAATGGCCTGTGGCTGATCGCCAGCAGGTTGATAATTGGTCACCAGTTCAAAGGGTTGTTTATCACTCATAGCTTTAATCATTTCACTGCGGATATCGACTCAATTTATTATGGGGGTAAAACTGAATTACTCAATCCCTATCCAGGTTTCTGTTTAGTAAAATAAATCGAGTGAAATATTATGCTTTCGTAGCTTAAAGTCGTTTTAGATCTAAACTTTTCTATCAAAATTGAATCAGCATAAATTTCGAGCCGGATCATTACTTCATTCTAGCTTATTCGCTATTCAGCTAAAATTTCTGGACAAAGTTCTGCCTTATCTGATGATGTAATAAAGATTAATTGCGTCTTGACCCTTATAGCGTTCAAAGGCAACATGAAGCTAATCAGGACATCGAATAAAAAAGCCATGACTTACCATTATCACGATGAAAGTATTGTTAAATCTCTGCCAGAAAATACGGTATTTGTTTTCGGAAGCAACTTGGCTGGACAACATGCCGGAGGAGCAGCCAGAACAGCTTATGAGCATTTTGGGGCGGTCATGGGGGTTGGTCGTGGCTGGGCAGGTCAAAGTTATGCCATTCCGACTATGAATGAGCATTTGCAACAGATGCCTCTCTCACAAATCCAGCACTATATTGATGACTTCAAGATTTACACCAAGAACCATCCTAAAATTAAATATTTTATTACTTCGGTCGGTTGTGGCATTGCTGGTTATAAAGTCGAAGAGATCGCTCCAATGTTCAAAGGCATTTCTCACAATGTCATTTTTCCGCAATCTTTCCGGCCTTTTGTAGAAAAAGCGCTTCCGAAAATTACGTCGCAATTCCTGCATACCATCTTTCGGGATTCGGTGATTTTTACTCCGGCAACAGATGAGCTGATTGATGTTCTGGCACTGACCGACAATGAAAAGAGTCTGGCCAAGATTCTGCTTAACACTCAGATTTATCCGGTCGACAGCAATGGCCGTGATCGTGTATTTGAGATTGAAGATATTCTGCATAACCTGAATGGCAAGATTTTTGATTTCCAGAATAATTCTGAAGATTCCATGCTGTTTGGTGCTGTGATTTTGGCACTTCTGGAACTTTATAATATCAATGAAAAAGACTTTATTGATGTCTGGAAAGGTGATCGTGAGATTGCCCCACCAAAACCTGAAAATAAAGCACGTAAAACAGTTCGCTAAGGTAGCTCCCAAATTTTACTCATAAAAAAGCCATGAACTTCATGGCTTTTTTATTTTTTAACGTTTGCCCATTGAACGGCGTGTACCACGAGGTGGCATCCAGGTCCGGTCGGCATAACGCTGCGGTTTAGGTCGCAGATCGTCCAGAACTTCATCTGAAGCAGATTGTTCTGCCTGTTTTAATGGAAACGGTAAATTAACCAGTGGCTTTTTCTTGGGAGAATTTTGGGAGCTCATGCGCAATACTCAATAATTTATGCGGCTATTGTACAAAAAAACTCTATCTGCTGTGTAGCATCGGTTAGCTAAATTTATTCAAGCTTTCTCTAGTAGGTTTTGAGCGGAAAATTTTCTGATTTCTTGTATATATCACGTCCGGAACAGAAAGCTTAAACCATTATTTAAAACCTAGATTAATGAAAAAAATGTTATCCACTTATTATTCTATTACCTCAATAAAATTGAAAATTTTATAAAAATTAACATCCTATTTATCCTCACTATTCATAATAATTTTTACATAAATATATATTTTTTTAATACAATTTATACAAATTTTGGAATTTTTTACTTTCTGTTAACTTTTCACTACTCGTTCTGTAACTGTGTAAATTGGTGAGATTTAACTAAATTGTTCAATAGAAAAACAAATAACTAGCACGGACAAGGAGTCCTCTGAACAATGAAGACAATCATGGTATGCATGGCAGGTCTAGCCACACTACCGCTGCTTGCACATGCAGAATCCCCATATTTCAGCCTACAGGATGGCGATGGCTTTAAGCGATTTTCCGTTTCAGTCGGTGCACTGCATGTCATGCCACAAGGAAAAGCACAACCATTTGCGGTAAATACAGCAGTTCAAGATGGTGAAACGGCTAAAGTTGGTGACATCTCGATCGCTGCAGTCAAAGGCAATCTTGATCCTGCTATGGAGTCGAATCTTTCAACCGGCTTCATTAACCTCATCGATGGCTTAGGCGGAAAAACTTTATCTGGCAATTTAAGTGGCAGTGCAGAGATTTATGGCTTGGAAAGCTGGAATAATGCTGGAACAGGTCTGGAAGCTGATGATGTCACTACACTCGGGATCATGACCAACTATTTCTTTACCGACAATGTCTCACTGGAAATAAAAGCCGGCATTCCTCCCAAAGTCGACTTGCAAGGTAAAGGCAAGATTTATGCACCATTCTCTGCAATGGCAACGCCAAGTATTGATTTAATTCCTCAAATACCGGGTGGCATTGATTTACCGAGTATTGACTTAAAAAATGACATCCCGATTACGGATCTGGAAGCATATGGACCGGCAGCATCTGCACGTGCCTGGACCCCGGCTTTTGAATTTCAGTACCATTTTGGCAAAACAGGTGTCAATAAATTCCGTCCTTATGTCGGGCTTGGACTCATGTATGCCTATTTCAATGAACTGGAAATCAATTCAAGTACTGAACAAGACCTGATTAAAGCCGGTCATATGATTGCCAACATTAAGGAAGGCAAAGCTGGCGCTTCTCTAGATGGGATAGAAAGTAGTGCTAATCCAAAAGTTGATCTGGAAGCGTCTGATGCTTTTGCTCCTGTCGCGACTGTCGGCTTCACTTATGACTTTAATGATACCTGGTTCGCGGTAGGTTCTGTATCTTATGCTCATCTGAAAAATGACACCACGATTACGGTAACAGATGCAAATCTAGGTGAACTGATTCGCTCCAAAGCCGATATTGAAGTCAATCCAATTCTGGCCTATGCCGGATTCGGGATGCGTTTCTAATCAATTAATTCTTTCATTAAAAAAACTGAATACTTCAGGACAACGGCTACGGCCGTTGTTCTGTTTTCTGACGTTCTATGCAGCTATAAAAAAAATTTATCGTTTGATTAATTTTTATTTTATCGCCTCTCTAGGTTGAATCGAATACTATACCTATCAACTTTATATGCATGAATGACTTATGGCTGACAGTCAATTTTCCAGAACCCTGATTTTTATGCTGATTGGCGCTGCCATTATTCTGGCTTTATCTTTAGGGATTCGTCATGCATTTGGCCTGTATCTGGTACCAATGAGTGAAGAATTTGGCTGGGGTCATAATGTCTTTAGTTTAGCCATTGCCATGCAGAATTTGATCTGGGGTGCTGTTCAACCCATTACTGGTGCCTTCGCTGACAAATATGGCAGCAAGATTGTCGTTGCCGTTGGCGGTGCCTTATATGCGCTTGGCCTGTTATTGATGGCTGTCAGTTCAACCGGATTATTGTTGAATCTCAGCGTCGGACTGATTTTAGGTCTGGCCTTGTCTGCCACCTCTTTCCCGGTTTTATTATCTGCGGTTGGACGAGCTGTACCACCTGAAAAACGCAGTCTGGCAATGGGGATTGCCAGTGCAGCAGGCTCCTTCGGCCAGTTTATTATGCTGCCTTCAACATTATTACTTTTACAAAATGTCGGCTGGTCAGCAGCACTTGTCGTTAGCTCAATTTTAATCGCTTTGATTGTACCTTTGGCCTGGATGCTAAAAGCCCCGATGTATGTCGATCCGAATGCGACTCCTACACTGAATAAGGTATCACTCAGCTTTAAAGAGATTTTAGTGGTAGTCAAAAACCATAAGCCATTCTGGTTTCTGGCGATGGGCTTTTTTGTCTGTGGCTTTCAGGTGGTCTTTATCGGGATTCACCTGCCGGGTTATCTGATTGATCATGGTTTCAATGCTACAACTGGTACCATTTTTCTGGCGCTGGTCGGCCTGTTTAATGTTGTCGGTACCTATACGGCTGGTTGGCTCGGTGGAAAATATTCCAAACCACGTCTGCTAATGGGCTTATACGGTCTGCGCGGGCTTGCAATTATCGCCTTTCTGATGCTGCCTTTAAGCACCTGGACGGTCTATGCGTTTGGTGTCATCATGGGATTATTATGGCTTTCTACCGTACCGCTCACTAACGGTATTGTTGCCAATATGTTTGGCGTGAAATATCTGACCATGCTCAGCGGGATTGTATTCTTTACCCATCAGGTCGGTTCATTCTTTGGCGGCTGGCTCGGCGGTGTAAACCATGACATGAGTGGCAATTATAATGCGGTATGGATGGTGTCGATTGCCTTAAGTATTTTTGGTGTACTGGTGCACTTATGGGTAAATGAGGAGCAAATCGTACATGACTGATTCCACCTTTCTGCTCAAGCTTTCCATTGCGATAGCAATGGTACTTCTCCTCGCTATTTCTCTATTGCTCTGGAGCCAGACTCCAGAACTGTTTGAGTACTTTAATCAGGCTTTTTGCGCACACTGATTGTCAAATATTTGACATTTTTCAGCAGCTTTAGGACTTTGTTTTGCCATTTTAATTAAAAGATATCAAATCAATCATTTAGATATTTTTATTAAGTTTTTCATAAGTTTAGAAATTCTTTTGATTTTATTTTTGCTCTGGTTTTTTTTAGATTTTCTGCAACAAGAAAATTCAGAGACTTTCCAATGACAAGCTTGACCCAACTTTCACAAGCCATTCACGATGCACCACGCTGGCATCAGCAAGATCAGTTCCAGAATACTGATGAAATCAAAATTGTCCCGCAGGCAGATCAAGCCCTAGGCGCAGTGGTTTATGGCCTCGATGCCCGCAAAGCCCAATCTGGCGAAACCATCCTGCGTCTGAAGCAGGCTCTGGCTGAACAATTGATCCTGATCTTTAAGAATCAAAGTCTGGATGATCTACAGTATCTGGCATTTGCCACCTATTTCGGTTCGATTTTCCGTCCAGATGCCGACACGCCAGTGCTGGCTTCTAAAACAGATACGGGCACTCCACCTGATGTCGTACCAGTTTCCAATGCAGTCGGTCAAGGGGATTACACCGGTCATGGTGAACTTGCACCGCATGCCGATCACCAGTGGACACCGTTACCTTCTTTTGGCTCTTTACTCTATGCCATTGAACTGCCAAAAGACGGTGGCCAGACGTCCTGGATCAATACCATCAAGGCTTATGAAGCCTTAGATGAAAAAACCAAAGCAAAAATCGATCAGTTACAGCTCATTACCTATAATCCATTTGTGCGCTTCCAGAGCAATAAAGGTGGTAATGCTTATGCAGGTAATATGCCAAAATATCGCTTTAAAGATCAGCCAATTTTAGGTCATGCCTACCCGCACCCACTGGTACGTACTCATCCTGAATCTGGCCGTAAAGCACTTTGGTTAAATACCCATACCGAAGTTGAGCTGGTGAATTATGACGATCAGGCAGGTAGTGAACTGATTGCAAAATTACGTGAGCATGTCTTAAAACCTGAATTCGCTTATGAGCACAATTGGGAAGCAGGCGATATCGTATTCTGGGACAATCAGGTTACTCTACATTCACGCCGTCCTTTCCCTGCTGATCAGCGCCGTTTATTAAAACGTATCAGCCTGGCAGGTAGTCGTCCATTTTAATCACCATAAAAATATAATAAAGAGAAAGGTCATTTAAGCCTTCGACAATAACGACTCATCATGTAGATTTTCCGCCATTGAGGAATGACCGCCTCAATGGTTTTATTTTTAAATTTTTAGTCATCCTATTTTGGGAATATCAGGATAGAGGTTTTAAATTAAATTTTTTAAAAATACAGCTTTTAACAAAATCGGCAATCGGATTACTTTTTCTCACTCAAACTGCCTAGTGTATTTTTCCTTTTCTGCTTATTGTATTAAAAAAACAAGCCATTGCTATAGCTGCAAAAAGGAGAAGAAAATGAACGAGATTCAGTTTTCAGATTGTGTTCGTGCATGTATGACCTGCTCTCTGGCCTGTACCAACTGTGCCAGTGCCTGCCTGAAAGAAGAACATTTAGAAATGATGCGGGAATGTATCCAGCGCTGTCTGGACTGTGCTGATCTGTGTCAGCTCTGCGCCCGCATGCAACAAAAGCAATCTCCATTTATGAAAGAGATTTGCGAGCTATGTGCTAAAGCTTGCGATTATTGTGTAGAAGAATGTGGCCATCATGAGGATGATCATTGCCAGCAATGTGCCGAAGCTTGCCGTCGCTGTGCTGAAGAATGCCGCAAAATGGCAGCCTAATTTCCAGCATTACTGACGAGATTGAATTTTTTCAATCTGGAAAATAAAAAACCCGCAAGACAAACTTGCGGGTTTTTGATCTAACCTGAATAAATCAAATTAGAATAAACGGTTCATACCATTCAAGGTTGCCACACGATAAGCTTCTGCCATCGTTGGATAGTTGAATGTGGTTTCCACAAAATACTTAATCGTATTGTTCGGGCTGTTCATGACTGCCTGACCAATATGGATAATCTCTGATGCATTATTACCAAAGCAATGCACACCCAGAACTTCCAGCGTATCGCGGTGGAACAGGATTTTTAATTCACCAACCGTATCACCAGTAATCTGTGCACGCGCCAGATGACGGAAAGAAGCCTGACCCACTTCATACGGAATTTTTTCTTCAGTCAACTGCTGCTCAGTTTTACCGATCGAAGAAATTTCCGGAATGGTATAAATACCAGTCGGAATATCAGTCACAGGTGCAACGTCTTGTTCACCGCTCATGTTGGCACCTGCACAACGACCTTGGTCATAGGCAGCAGAAGCCAGTGATGGCCAGCCAATCACGTCACCTGCAGCATAGATATTTTCAACTTCAGTCTGATACTGCTCATTCACGGTTAATTGACCACGACTGTTTGGTTTTAGACCAATATTTTCAAGGCCTAAACCATCAGTATTCCCTGAACGTCCGTTACACCACAGAATAGCATCAGCTTTAATTTTCTTGCCGCTTTGTGTATGCAGAACGACATAATCATCAGAAGTTTCAAGGAAGTCGATCTGTTCATTATGACGGATCAATACACCCTGTTCACGTAAGTGATAAGACAGTGCATCGGAAATTTCGTCATCCAGATAGCTGAGCAGTTTTGGTTGAGTATTGATCAGGTCAACCTTATGTCCCAGACCAATAAAGATCGATGCATATTCACAGCCAATCACACCTGCGCCATAAATAATGATTTTTTGGATTGAGAAATCTAGATCCAGAATTTTGTCTGAATCAAATACACGTGGATGATTGAAATCAAGAATCTCTGGACGGTATGGACGTGAACCAGTCGCAATCACCAGTTGCTGGAACATAATAGTTTCTTTTATGCCATCTGGTGTAAATACAAAGATCGTATTTGCGTCTTGAATGTAAGCACGACCATGATAGATATCAATCTTGTTACGGTCATAAAAACGTGAGTGAGTATCCACCTGCTGCTGAATCACTTTATGTGCATTGCGCAGTACCTGTTTCATGGTGAATTGTTTCCATTCACCTACTTTTTGAAACATTGGATCACGTTGATAACGGATAATGCTGGATACCGTTTGACGCAATGCCTTACTTGGAATCGTACCTACGTGAGTACAGTTACCACCCAGCTGTTCACGCATATCCACAATTGCAACACGCTTACCAGATTTGGCAAGTTTCATTGCCGCGCCTTCGCCCGCAGGGCCTGAACCTAGAACTACCGCATCGTACTTAACGAAAGTCCCACTAACGACCTCTTTTTTACGTGGCATTCAACGCTCCTTAAAATTAAAAAATTTTGCTTTAATCTACGCTATATTATGACGTAATTGCTGCCAATTTGGTGTATTTAACTTACATATATTGTGTGATAAGAACATTTTTTAAATGAATAATCCTTTTCGCCCTATTTCACTCGAGTTTCGTTATAATTAAAAAAGTGTTAACTTTGATTTATCTCCCTCCTTCAAAACAGTGGAAAAGTTATATATGTCTGAAAACCGTAAACCAGAACAGGGTATCAAACTTCGCGGCGCAGAAAAGGTCGCCCGTATTCCTGTAAAAGTTGTTCCTACGGTTGAAACGCCACGTAAACCGGACTGGATCCGCGTGAAAATGGCCGCTCCCGAGGAAGTTCAGCGTATTAAAACTACACTTCGTCAGCAAAAACTGCATACCGTATGTGAAGAAGCGGCCTGTCCGAACCTGCCTGAATGTTTTGGTGGGGGTACAGCAACCTTTATGATTATGGGTGATATTTGTACGCGTCGCTGTCCGTTCTGTGATGTGGCACATGGTCGTCCAAATGCACTTGATCCGGATGAACCGCGTCATATGGCAGAAACGATTGCCAACCTGGGTCTGAAATATGCAGTCATCACTTCAGTTGACCGTGACGACCTACTGGATGGCGGTGCACAGCATTTTGTGGACTGTATTAAAGAAGCCCGTGCTTTGAGCCCAAAGACTTTGCTGGAAATTCTGGTACCTGATTTCCGTGGTCGTATGGACATTGCTCTACGCATCATGACTGAATGTCCACCAGACGTGTTTAACCACAACATTGAAACTGTGCCACGTCTGTATAAAGCCATGCGTCCAGGTTCTGATTATCAGCACTCTTTAAATCTGTTGAAAATGTTTAAAGATTATTGCCCAGAAATTCCAACCAAATGTGGTTTGATGGTCGGTATTGGTGAAACTGAAGAAGAAGTTCTCGCTCTGTTAGATGACCTGAAAGCGCATGACGTGGATTATGTAACAATTGGCCAGTATCTACAGCCATCTAAACAGCATGCACCAATCGACCGTTTTGTAACGCCAGAAGAATTTGAACGTTATGCAGAACATGGCCGTAAGCTTGGCTTTAAGAATATCTGGTCAGCACCGATGGTACGTTCAAGTTACTTTGCGGATCGTCAATACTATGGCGAACCGGTTCCGGAAGTACGCCGTAAAGTTGATCCAGCGAAGAAAATCGCTGTACAGGCGATTGAAGCTTAAAATGCCTTAGATCAAAGCCCTCTCAAGTAGAGGGCTTTTTTATGCCTAACTAAATTTATATTTGTTCACTTTTTAATTATTTTACCTACCCTCTCTTGGAGATTAAGTTATTACTTATCTTCACATTTCTTTGCGTGTTCTCACTTGAAGGCTGTGCATTTTTCAAACAATCTCAAAAACAGATAAAACACTTCAATATATCGTTGAAATATTTAATAACGATCGTTCTCACAACAACAATTGTGAATTTGCCAGTTGCTTAAGCGATGTAAAAAAATTAATCAAGTCTTATGAATACACCTTAGGGAGATCGGCAGCATCACAATTGTATGACCCTGGAGAAATATAACAATGCTATTTATTTTCGCCGTACTTCTTCTCATTGCCAGTTTATGGGCGATTTTCTTTTTTCAACTCTCCCGTACCACTGGTGCAATTACCCTGATTGTCATGTCAGTGGTTTGTGCCTTTATCAGTCCTTGGTCACTGATTCTGGGTATTCCCCTGATCCTGATCAGTCTGGTCGTCATGATCGAACCTTTGCGTATGTCTTTCATTTCCAGGCCAGCCTATAAGGCATTAGCGGATGCCATGCCGAGCATTAGCCCGACAGAACGTGAGGCTCTTGATTCCGGCACCAGCTGGTGGGAAAAAGAACTCTTTATGGGTGCGCCGAACTGGGAAACCTTTAATAGCTATCCCTATCCAAAACTTTCCGTTGAGGAACAGGCATTCTTGGATAACGAAGTCGAAACACTGTGTAGCATGCTCGATGAATGGGAAATTCATGAGAAGAAAATGCTGCCTGAACATATCTGGCAATATATTAAAGATAACGGTTTCTTGGGACTAATCATTCCCAAAGAATACGGCGGTCGTGCCTTTAGTTCCTTTGCTCAAAGCCGGGTGATGAGCAAAATTTCTTCACGCTCTCTCACTGCTGCTGTGAGCTGTATGGTGCCTAACTCACTTGGGCCGGGTGAGTTGTTACTACATTATGGTACCGATGAACAAAAAGATCGTTATTTACCCGGTCTGGCCAAAGGTGAAGAAATCCCATGTTTTGGTTTGACCAGTCCTGAAGCCGGTTCAGATGCCGGTGCGATTCCAGATACCGGTGTGGTTTGCTATGGACAGTTTGAAGGTCAGGAAGTCTTGGGATTGAGAATGAATTTCTCTAAACGCTGGATTACCTTGGCACCGATTGCCACTGTCGTCGGTTTAGCTTTTAAAATGTATGATCCTGACCATCTACTCGGTGATAAAACGGATTATGGGATTACTTGTGCCTTGCTACCGGCCAATCATGAAGGGGTAAAAGTCGGTCCACGTCATAATCCTGGCTCCCCTTTTATGAATGGTACTGTTGAAGGTAAGGATGTATTTATTCCTTTAGACTGGATCATTGGTGGCGTGAAAAATGCCGGTAAAGGCTGGCGTATGCTGATGGAATGTCTAGCGGTTGGTCGTGGTATCTCCCTACCGGCTTTGTCTACCTCCAGTGCTGAAATGACTTATCTGAATGTCAGTGCGTTCTCGCGAATCCGTCAGCAATTCAAGATTTCAGTGGGTAAATTTGAAGGCGTACAGGAAGCCAATAGTGAAATTGCCAGTGATGCCTATATGCTGGAAGCATTCCGTTATTTAGTGACTTGTGGCTTGAATCAAGGTGGTAAGCCGGCAGTTATGACCGCGATTGCCAAATACTATGCCACAGAGACCATGCGTAAAATCGTCAATCATGGTATGGATGTCGTGGGCGGTCGTGCTATTCAAATGGGGCCTCGTAACTTCCTGGCTCTCAACTATCAGGCCATTCCAGTATCGATTACAGTCGAAGGCGCCAATATTCTGAGCCGTTCATTGATGATCTTTGGTCAAGGCTCAATGCGTTGCCATCCTTATCTATATGAAGAATTACAGCTTCTGCAAGCTGAAGACCCAAAAGCCGCTCTGAATCCATTCGATATTATGTTATTTAAGCATCTGGGTTATACCTTTAACCGGACTGCCCGCTCTTTTGCCTATGCTTTTAACGGTGGTTCAAGTGCTGCGCCACAAAGTGCAGTTGATTTTACCCGTCCTTATTACAAGATTATTAACCGGCTCAGTGCCAACTTTGCCCTGACTGCAGATATGTGTCTGGGTTTACTTGCCGGTGATATTAAACGCAAGGAAATGCTTTCTGGCCGTCTGGCTGATATTCATGCCCATCTGTTTATTGCGACGGCAATCCTGAAATTCTTTGAACATAGCAAAAAAACTGAAGCTGAACGTCTGCATGCACAATTGGCAATTGAGAAATCTTTATATACGGCTCAGGAAGCGTTTTATGACCTGTTTGCAAATTTCCCGGTGGGTGTTGCTGCTGGCATGGTCAAACTTATCTGTTTCCCATTTGGCCGACCTGTCGCGAAGCCATCTGACCGACTTAAACAGGAAGTCGCAAATGTCATGATGGAAGATAACGCTTTCCGGAAAGTACTGAAAAAGCATGTTTTCTATAGCACAGCGGAAGATGATGTGAATGGTCGTATGGAATCAACCTTCACCATGTTATTGGAGATTGAGCAGCTTTGGGATCGCTTTAAAAAAGCCGAAAACAAAGGTCAATTTAAAGGACTCAGTTTTGCTGATCATGTGGCTGATGCGCATGAACAAGGCTTTATTAATGAAGAAGAAGCCAATAAGTTGCTGGACTATAATGCGCGTCGCTACGACAGCATGTTGACTGATGTCTTCGATCTGCATTTACAGGAAATATTGGAACTTGAAAATCCTCATATTTCGAAAGCAGATGCAACAGGTACCGATACTTCAGTTCAAAGTGCACCTTCACATTCAACCAGTCCTTAGATAGAACTTTTATCTAAATCGGATCTTGCTTTCCAAAGTGAGGTTATTTCCTGATTTCACTTTGGAATATCACAAGTGGCTATTCAGCCACTTTTTTACGACTATTGCACGATGGTATTTAAGATATTAAACGTTAAGCTAGACCCATAATAAAATTGAGGGTCAATGATGTCACAACAAGATTATGAAAATGGCTTGAAAGTCCGTACTGAAGTGATGGGTGCAAGTTTTGTAAAACGTGCTCAGGACAATACGGTTCCTTTTACTCAGCCTTTGCAGGACTGGATTAATGAACATGCCTGGGGCTCAACCTGGCAACGTGAAGGGATTTTACCACGTAAATACCGTTCTTTAATTACCATTGCTTTTCTTACCGCGCAAAAAAGCCCAACTGAATTGAAAGGCCATGTTCGTGGCGCTTTGAATAATGGTGCAACAGTTGAAGAAATTCAGGAAGTGCTACTGCATAGCCTGCCTTACTGCGGTGCCCCTGCTACTCAGGAAGCCTTCCGTGCAGCGCTTGAAGTGATTCAGGAATATCAGGCAAATCAGCAGAATTAAGATTTACTTAGGCTATTGAGCTGCTTAATGAATAAATAAAGCCGGGAATTAAAATTCCCGGCTTTTTAAATTTTAAAATGATATATCTATAGCTATAACTTCTTTAACACTGTCTTTAATATTGTTTGAAAAGATTATCCTCTTAATTCAATTTGAGTCCGCTGTTCCAGTCCTTGCACCGCAGCAGAGAAATCCAGCTGACTGGCCTGAGGTTTGGCAATCTGCTGAAACTCTTGCTGAACCAAAGACATCACCGATAAATCCAGTTGTTGTTGCTGTACCAGCTCCAAAGCAATGCCAATATCTTTCTGTAACAGATCCAGTGCAAAAGTCTTGTGAAACTCACGGTTCAGTACACGCTGCGCCATGATATTTTCCGACATGCTGCTTTTACCGCTGGAATGATTAATACAGTTCAGTGCGCTACTTAAATCAACGCCCTGTCCTTTCAGCACAGTCAGCCCTTCAGCCAATGCCCATAAATGAGTCGCCATTAGGGTATTATTCACGGCTTTCACCGCAAAGCCCGAACCACTTTCTCCTACATATTCAATCAAGCCAGCAAAGGCTTCAATAATCGGTTTGACTTGTTCAAAGGCTTGTTCATTACCTCCGACCATCACAGTTAAAGTACCGCGTTCTGCTCCAATGGTTTGGCCAGAAACCGGTGCATCCAGATAAAAACTACCTTGTTGCTCCAAGAGCTTCGCCAGTTTCTGTGCAGATTCCGGCACCCCGCTGGTACAGTCAATCCAGATTGCACCTTGTTTGGGTGGATGAGCTGCAATCAATGCTTCCACATCCTGACTGGTCGGCAAACAGGAAAAGATAAAATCTGCCTGAACCGCCTGCTCAATACTCACTGCCTGCGTTGCAAAAATTTCAGCATGCGCTACAGCTTTCTGTTCAGTCCGGTTCCAGCCCCAAACCTGATGTCCGAGTTTTGGCAAATGGGAGGCCATATGCCAGCCCATTGCCCCGAGTCCTAAAAATGCAATTGTATGACTCAAAAAATGCTCCTCATATTAAGCGACTGGCTTAGCCTCGACCTCAGTTACGGTTTCAGCTGGTTCAGAGGCTGGCAATTCTTTATCTTCACCACGGTTTAGGAATAGATTTAATAGAATTGCAGCTAAAGTTGCGGTACCAATACCCCCCAGATCAAAACCACCAATCTGCAAGCTATAGTTCCCTGTACCCATGATCAGACACACGGCACCAATAATCAGCGTACTGTTCTTGGTAAAATCAACCTTGTTATCTACCCAGATTTTTGCACCAGCCACAGTAATCAGACCAAATACGACAATCGATGCACCACCCAACAAGGCCACTGGAATGGTACTGATCACTGCACCGAATTTAGGTGAAAGTCCGAGCAAAATGGCGAAGATACCAGCAAAGACAAATACAGTCGTTGCATAAACTTTGGTGACTGCCATGACACCGATATTTTCGGCATAAGTGGTCATACCTGTACCACCGACAGAAGCGGACAATGAAGTACACACCCCATCAGCAAAGAAACCACGACCCATATATGGAGACAGGTTTTTACCGGTCATCGCAGAGACTGCCTTAAAGTGCCCTAGATTTTCTGCAACCAAGATAATTGCCACTGGTGCAATCATCAGCATGGCATTCAATTCAAAGACCGGACTCTGGAAATTCGGCAAACCAAACCATGCTGCTTCACTGACTTTGGTAAAATCAATCGCAGATCCGAAGCCCATGACGTTTGTGAAAAGGAAGTAAATCAGATAGGAAGATAACAAGCCCAATAACAGCAACAGACGGCGTACCATTCCTCGGGTAAACACAGCAATCACACTGATACAGATAATGGTGATTAATGCCATCCACGAATCAAACTGGTTCGCTGAAACACTCTTAATTGCGACTGGCGCCAGGTTCAAACCAATGATCATCACAATCACGCCTGTCACTACTGGCGGCATCAGTTTTTCAATCCAGTTGGTACCGGTTTTCATGACCAGCAGACCAATCAAGGCATAGACAATACCGCAAGCAATGGTACCGCCAAGCGCCAGTCCGATATTAGGATTCGCACCAACTCCGGAATAACCTGTAACTGCGACGACCGCACCAATAAAGGCAAAGCTGGATCCCAGATAACTAGGCAATCGACCGCCCGTGATCAGGAAAAATAAAATGGTCCCAATCCCGGTAATGAAAATCGTGAGATTGGGATCAAACCCCATTAATAAGGGTGCCAACACGGTTGCGCCAAACATGGCAAACACATGCTGCAACCCGAGAATAATACTTTTTCCAGCAGGCAGATATTCATCTGTTTGCACGGGTGTGGTATCGAGATTGCCTTGGTAAGGCTTAAATTTTGGAAACCACGTTTCTTTTTCTTGCATCGGCTTCCCCTCCTTGATTAGGATTGAATTGAATTAGCACATTTTGTGTGGCTCACAGTAAGAACGGTTGAAGTACATCAGCGCATTGCCTTGACTCTGGCACATCGCTTTCACCTCACAGAACAGCACGTCATGACTGCCTACGGATAAACATTGGACCACCTCGCAGTCAAAACTGACTAAGGCATCCTCAAGTACAGGTGACTGGGTCACCAAAGTTTTCCAGTTCCCCTGACTGAAACGCTCTGCCATTGGTGTTTTTCCACCAAACAGATTGGAAAGATGTTGTTGATGTGATGCCAGGGTATTCACACACAACACCTGATTCTTTTTAAAGGTTTCATAAACTGAAGCAGAACGGTTCAGACACACCAGCAACGTTGGTGGTGTATCCGTCACGCTACATACGGCTGAGGCAGTAAATCCTGCCTGTCCTGCCTCACCTTGCGTGGTAATGACATTGACTGCAGCCCCGAGATTGGACATGCCTTGACGGAAAATCTGCTGATCAACTTGGGTAAAGATGTCATCTGATGCGTTAGTCGCCAAAACCTTATTTAATGCGTTATTTTCTGCAACTGTTTCTGTGATGATTTTAGATAGTTTGGCATTCATGCTGTTCTCCCGCCCCCAAGTCAATATTCAGTTTCAGACCTGGGGCATCTAGTAATGAGATTGAATCAGGTGGATCGGCTTATACATGGGCAATCGAAGCAATTTCGACCAGCGCATCAGGTTTGACTAAACCTGTCTGTACGCAATACCGTGCCGGCTTATCTCCCGGGAAATACTCTGCATAAACTGCATTAATCGCAGCATAATCTGCCCAGTCTTTGACAAAGACATGGTTAAAGGTCACGTCATCCATACTGCCGCCTGCTTCCTCAATCACACGCTTGATAGTTTCCAGAATATGACGGGTCTGTGCTGCGGCATCACCGACATGCACCACATTATTATTTTCATCAAAAGCTAATGTACCGGATACATACACGATATTGTCTGCCTTGGTTGCCGGTACATACGGTGCTAATGGTTTCGATGTTCCTGCTGGAATAATGATTTCTTTAGGCATACTATTTTTTCCTTAATTCTGTTCTTTAATTCTTTATGCGCTTACAGCTAATTTAGTTTCTTTTAGTGACTCACTTTCTTTTTGAAAGGTTTCTACAAAATTTTTGGTATCTGATACCCAGCCAAAGAAAGTCTTGATGTTATACAGACTGGCTTCATGCGCTTCGACTGGACCGGCCTGATGGCAGGCATCAGCAAGTGCGATACCAAAATATTCTAAGAAGAAGCCATCACGTAGTGTCGACTCCACACACACGTTGGTGGCAATCCCCACAAAGACCAGATTGCGAATTCCTCTTACACGCAACATGCTGTCCAGCGCGGTATTAAAGAAACCGCTATAACGTGGCTTTTCGATCACCAAGTCTTGTGGCAGTGGTTTTAACTCATCAATCAGCTCAAAATCCCAACCACCTTTTGCTAACAATTGCCCCTGTAATTCAGGACGTTTACGCATGGTCTTTAAAGCATTGGATTTATGGAAATTTGGAGAGTCCTTACCACCCGCTTCCTTATATTCTGCATCCCAGCCATTTTTGAAATAAATCACCTGAATACCGGCTGCATGTGCGGCATCAACGGCCTTTTTAATATTTTCAACCACGGGCTTGGTTTTCGAGACATCAAAGCCCGCCAGATCCAGATAGCCACCCTGAGAGGTATAGGCATTTTGCATATCAATCACAATCAAGGCTGTCTGTTCTGGTGCAAGACAAATCGCCTCGGGTTCCGCTTTAAGCGTTTTTCCTGTGCCGAGTTTTTCCGTAAAACCGGCTGTTACGACTGATTCACTCATGCGCTTTTCTCCAAAACTGGCGCTTCATCTTCAATGACAATATGATCACGGCATTTCATTAGCGGCTGGATTTTTTGACCAAAGTCTTCAACCCCTTGAATAAAATCATCAAAAGTTAGTAGTACGCCTTCCGTACCTTTGATCTCACCAATTTCATCCAACATTCGTGCCACATTTTCATAAGAACCCACCAGTGTACCCATATTGATATTCACTGGAGATACGCTAGAAGCCATTTGACGGATATTGGTGTCTGCACCGGAAGTGGTATCTTTACCGCCTTGATTCATCAGCCAGTTAATCGCTTCCATATCAGCACCATCGTTATAGTGCTGCCATTTGGCTTGCGCTTCTTCATCAGTTTCTGCAGCAATCACCATAAACAGCACATAAGTCTGTACATCACGGCCAGTCACATCTGTTTTTTCTTTGAGGCGGTCATTAATTTCTGCATAAGCTGTTGGAGTATTCAGGCCTTTACCAAACACGAAGTTATAGTCAGCATATTGTGCAGAAAACTCTAAACCTGCATCAGATTGACCTGCACAGATAATCTTCATGTCGGCTTGTGGACGTGGGCTAACACGGCAATCTTCCATCTGGAAATGTTCGCCTTTAAAGTCTGATTTACCAGTCGCCCAAAGTTCACGCAGAATTTGTACATATTCAGACAGATATTCATAGCGTTTGCCAAAATAGTCATTACCTGGCCACATACCCATTTGGGTATATTCAGGTGGCTGCCAGCCAGTTACGACATTCAGACCAAAACGGCCATTTGAAATCGAATCAATGGTTGATGCCATGCGCGCGACAATTGCAGGTGGCATCACCAGAGTTGCGGCAGTTGCGAAAATTTTAATTTTGCTGGTGACAGCCGCAAGACCTGCCATCAGGGTAAACGTTTCCAGGTTATGTTCCCAGAATTCAGTCTTGCCGCCAAAGCCACGCAGCTTGATCATGGAAAGTGCGAAATCGAAACCATAGTGCTCAGCGCGCTGTACGATTTGTTTATTTAACTCAAAAGTCGGCATGTACTGCGGTGCATTTTCAGAGAGTAACCAGCCATTATTTCCGATTGGACAAAAGACACCTATTTTCATTTTCACACCTCATTATTTTTAACACTTATTCAAAATTCTGATTCCACTTCGGGAATTTTATTTACGATATAAACATTGCAAAGCGTGTGCCAACTCTATTTAATTCATAATTATCAGATAGTTAATATTTTATTTTTTGAATTTTTAGTAAAATATTCATTTTTACCCATGAGTCAATTTTGCACATACTGTTTCATTCAAGTGCATTTATACCAATTTTACATTTGCAGTTCATGCATCAATTCGAAGTAAAAACCATGCTGATGCTACAAAATGATTGATTAGAAAAAATTAAAAACCAGACACGAGGTCTGGCTTTTAAAAAATCTTCAAGCTAAGGGGGAAATCAGGAAGGAAAGGATCCGTTGATTGACCTGATCTGTCTCGGTCACAGTGGAGGCATGCGCACCTGTAGCAAGCAAACTGAGGTGGCTATGAGGCAGGCATTGCTGTAATTGCTGTGACCGTTGATAAGGCACCAGAAAATCATCCTGATTGGCAATCAGATGGATTGGAACATCTTTTAATACTTGCTGATGCTCTTCGTTTAGTTTAAAAGCCTGCACGGCTTGTAGACGCGCCAGAACATTTTGGATCGGTGGAAAGTCAAGGAGCTGCTTATTTTCTGCTTCGGTTAACTGATCAATATGGGTTGAAATCCACTGCGGCGGATAAAGAAATAAAGCCTGTGCTCTCACATATGCCTCTGCCCCGCTATTGAGCAATAACGAAGTCCGGGCTTCGAAACACTTCTGAGTATGAGCATCCAGCTCTCCCCAAGCATTTAACATGGTCAGACTGAGTAGCTTAAACTTTCTTTCAGCCTGATAGGTCGCTAGTTGCATGCCGATATGTCCGCCCAATGCATGCCCAATGAAATGAAACTCTCGAATGCCATCATTGATCAATAAATCCAGAATCTGGCCGGCCATATGGTCGATTGAATAAGGCGTGGGCAAGAGTTCAGAATCTGAATGACAGCCTTCCTGATCATAAGTGACTACATGAAAATGCTGCTGTAAAACTCTAATTTGAGGATTCCAGAAACTGGCATGTCCGCCCAATCCGGACGAAAGCACCATATAAGGTGCATCTGCCTGTGCTGCAAGATGAATAGATAAAGACATATCACTCTCATATTTTAACTATGAGATGAACGCAGCAAGATATATGCCTGAATAGAAGTATTTTTGAACAATTGATAAAATTATAGCCAGTAGACATTAAAGCTATAATAAAATTCCTGTACCTCAAAACGCACGTTATAACCGAGCTCAGTCAGCTCTGCCGAAAGACCCCGAATTTCTTCCAAGGGTAAATGTTTTGGAAATACCGTTAGCAAAGCGGTATTGCCTAGTCGGGCATTGTCTTCAATCAGTTGAGCTAAACGTGGCTTGTACATTTCAATATTTAAATTAGCCACGTCCGATAAAATTTTGGCCTGATCTGCAGTCATAAAACTCATTGTTCTTCACTCTTTTTGATTTTTATTCAATGAAGTTAAATGATTTAATTCACATAAAATATTTTTGTTTTGTATCTAATTAAATAAATCGTGCATAAAAAATCCCTCACATGGAGGGATTTTCCTGAAGAAAAAATTACTGACCTGGTAAAGGAATATATTGTGAAGAACTGCTTTGCGTTTTACGTTCACTAATCACCACATCCAGTGTCATAGTTTTTCCAGCGCGTTCTACTTCAATCTGAACAGTACTGTTTGGGGCCTGTAAAGCGACAAAATTAATCAGATGTGAGGCAGAAGTAATCACTTCATTATTCACCTTAATGATTTTATCACCACGCTGGATGCCAGCTTTTGCTGCAGGTCCATTTTCCAGCACTTCAGCGACCACTACACCTGATTCTTTAGGTTGCAATACATCATTACGTTCTGTCGGCAACAGACTGATACCCAGCCAGCCACGAACGACACGGCCATCTTTCAGGATTGCATTCATCACTTGCTGACAGATTTTAGCGGGAATCGCAAAACCAATCCCCAGTGAGCCACCTGTTTGGGAGAAGATTGCTGTATTTACCCCGATCAGGTTACCAGCAACATCAATCAATGCACCACCCGAGTTACCCGGGTTAATTGCAGCATCTGTCTGAATAAAGTCTTCATAGGTATTGATGCCCAGATCAGAACGGCCTGTCGCAGAAATAATCCCCTGAGTCACGGTTTGACCGACACCAAACGGGTTACCAATAGCCAGAACAACATCACCGACTTCATTGCCACTCAGCTTGAATGGCAAAACTGGCAATTGTTCAAGTTCGATCTTGATTACAGCCAAATCCGTATCTGGGTCTGTACCCACGACCTTGGCTTCGGCACGGCGTCCATCATGCAAGGCCACCACAATCTGGTCTGCTTGTGCAATCACGTGGTTATTGGTCAGGATATAACCATCAGGACGTACAATTACCCCTGAACCCAAACTGTTTTCATTTGGACTTTGACCAAACTGGTCTGGTAACTGATCACCGAAAAATTCACGGAAGACTGGATCAGTCAGTAAAGGGTGCGCCTGCTGTTTTACTTTTTGTGTGGTAAAGATATTCACCACCGCAGGTGCTGCGACTTTCACGGCGACACTATAGGAGACAACCCCTCCAGAACGCGAAGTATCAATCAACGGTTCTACTTTTTCAGCAGGCATTTTTACGCCATCCGGCGCAATCGGTGATTTAGGTTTCTGCAGCTGCTGCCACCCCAAAAAACCGATAATGACTAAAATCAGTAACACCCAAGGTAACCATGTAAAGGTGCGGCGCACTTTGCTATCCTCTAAAATATTTTAATTCGTTGATGACTAATTAATTTGTATCCTATTGTAATGCCAAATACATAACTAAACACAAAAAAATCCACAGAGATTTGTGCTGCTTTAGTTACAATTGGACATATAAATAAGAATTGGCAAATTTATAAACTGACAGGAATTTTATGGCGAATTTAAACGATATTATCCGCTGGTGCGATCAGACTTTGGCATCTTCCGAATTTAAGGACTATGCACCGAATGGCTTACAGATCGAAGGCCGAGCTGAAGTCAATAAAATTTTATGTGCGGTTACTGCCTCACAAACTGCGATCGAAGCTGCAATTGAACAAGGTGCTGATTTATTATTGGTTCACCATGGTTATTTCTGGAAAGGCGAAGCCTACCCGATTACCGGGATGCGTGGTAAAAGAATTAAAAGCCTGATCCAAAATGATATTTCCCTTGTCGGTTATCATCTGCCTTTAGACAGCCATCCAACTCTGGGAAATAATGCTGCGATTGCAGACCTGCTGGAACTGGAAAACCTAGAACAGCTTGATCCGAGTGAGCGCCGTCCAATTGGGAATATTGGTTATTTAAAGCAGGCCATGACGCCAGAAGGATTCAAGGCCTATGTATCAGAAAGACTTGGCTATGATGCGCTGCATTTACCTGCTGAAAAAAGCCTGATTCAAAAAGTCGGTTTCTGTACTGGTGGTGCACAGGATTATATTCATAAAGCGGCGGCACAAGACTGTGATGCTTATATTTCTGGCGAAGTCAGTGAACGTACTTTTTATGATGCTCAGGAACTGGATGTGCATTATTATGCCTGCGGCCACCACGCCACTGAAAAATATGGTGTACAACGTCTGGCTAAAGCTATTTCAGAACAATTTAATATTGAGTATAGTTATTTCGAATTAAACAATCCGATTTAATTTCGATTGGCAAGTACATTGGTGGCTTTATCTTTAAATTTTCAGGCTTTATTCTGTATTGTTATTTATACACAGTGCCCATTTTTGCCTAAGAATCTATTACAATAACGCCACTTATTGTCAAAACCCAGCAAAATGCAAGGAATTGAAAACATGACAACCATTACTTTACCACCTTTACCATACGACTACGACGCTCTTGCTCCACACATCAGCAAAGAAACTTTAGAATACCACCACGACAAACACCACAATACATATGTGGTTAACCTGAACAACCTGATCGCTGGTACTGAGCTTGAAGGCAAAACTCTAGAAGAAATCATCAAAGCAACTGCTGGTGATTCATCTAAAGCAGGTGTATTTAACAACGCTGCGCAAGTATGGAACCACACATTCTACTGGAACTGCTTGACTAAAAACGGTGGCGGTAAAGCAACTGGCGCTTTGGCTGCAAAAATTGACGAAGCTTTCGGTTCTTACGAAAAATTCGCTGAAGAGTTCGCAACTGCTGCTGCAACTCAGTTCGGTTCAGGTTGGGCTTGGTTAGTTGCTGATGAAGTAAACGGTAACCTTTCTATCCTTAAAACTTCAAATGCTGACACTCCGATGGCGCACGGCAAAATCGCTGTGTTGACAATCGACGTTTGGGAACACGCTTACTACATCGACTACCGTAACGCTCGTCCTAAATACATCTCTACTTTCCTAGAAAGCCTGGTGAACTGGGACTACGCAAACGCGAAATATGCTGGTCAGCCTGCTGGTGTTGAGAAATAATTTTTTATTTCCAGCTTAAAAAATCACCCTTTATGGGTGATTTTTTAATTTTTGGGCCTGAGGTGCATATTAAAAAAGCAAATGATTCATTTCTTTACAGGAATTGATTGACGGTCTTTGTTTTCCTGCCTAAAATGCGCATCAGATTCTCCAATAGCTCAGTCGGTAGAGCGACGGACTGTTAATCCGCAGGTCCCTGGTTCGAGCC
>ERZ1023241.109-NODE-109-length-30079-cov-11.347622_pt1 | contig 30079 bp, 26 predicted proteins | sample MGYA00380455_ERZ1023241 | MGnify/ENA primary metagenome ERZ1023241 (study PRJEB33173, sample SAMEA4830304) | metagenome | study: EMG produced TPA metagenomics assembly of the PRJEB25223 data set...
ACAGCACAGCACAGCACAGCACAGCACAGCACAGCACAGCACAGCACAGCACAGCTGACTAAAAAATTCTCATTAAAACCTTTCTGCAAGGCAGCATTTTTTTGTGCTGCACTCCCAATCTTATCAATTTCAACAGCTCAAGCAGCCGATGGCTGTAAATTCTTGCTGTGCATGGCCGCACCGAATCCCATGGGTATCTCGGAATGCGCTGGCACTGTCAAAGAAGTTTTGCGTGATTTACGCAAAGGCAAAGGTTTACCCACCTGTTCACTCGTATCTAGTTCTATTGGCGGCAATGCTGGTGCAAGCCATGTCACTTATCGCCGTGCGCCACTAACCCCATCATGTCCTGACGGCACAACCCAAGGCCAAGTGGGTGTTATCTATCATCAAGGTCGAAAGCCTGATAATCTTAACAAATACAGCAATATCAAGGGCGGTGCTAGCAGTGCCAAACAGGTGATTTATGTTGGCAGATCAAAACGCCGTGTTGAAACTGGTGACTATGTCAGCCGTGCGTGTGTCGGCGGTCAAAGCTATGGTCAATTCACCACTGGCGGCTGGCGCAGTGATGATGATGCCAGACAGGTGCATCATTGGTACGAAAAAGTCGTGCTGATGACACCTGATGGCGCTGATTATGAATTTGATGTGACGATTGACGGTAAGCCGCACAGTCGCCATCGCTTCAGTCTGTAAGGGGTAGTATCATGGTGATTGATGCTGCTCTGATGGCAGCTTGTGCGCCTAATGTGCCAACGCCTATCAGCTATGCGATTGTTAAGACCGAATCTAACTTCAACCCTTATGCCATCGGCGTAAATAAGGGCAAAGGTCTTGTAAGACAGCCAAGAAACTATCAAGAAGCAGTACAAACCGCTTATCGTTTGCGTGCCGAAGGTAAAAATTTTGATGTGGGTTTAGCTCAAATCAATATCACTAACTTTGGCTGGCTTGACTTGTCTATCGAAAAAGCATTCAATCCGTGTGAAAATTTAAAAGCCATGCAAAAAGTGTATCTTAACTGCCTAAGCCGCTTTGCTAATAGCGGTGGTCAGGGTACACCGATGCAGCGTGCTTTTAGCTGCTATAACACTGGCAATGCCAGCCGTGGCTTCCGAAACGGCTATGTCGCTAAAGTTACAGGGCATTACAACGCCGTATTTAATCACCCCAACCCTCAAATAACTAAAAATCAAACATATACTGCCAAAAACGCCACAGGAACGCTTGTAAGTGTTCCTAGCGGTTCAGTGCTACCCAATCAACAAAATCAAAAAATCAACGCATCAGAGCTAACAGGTGGCGATTTGACCGTTTCTGACAATCAACCCAATCAATTGATACAGAGTAATTATGCTAGTTGGGATATTTTTAAAGAATTGAGCAATTGAGTAAACAAATGGAAAATAAACAAAATATAGCCAAGAGCTTTTTTAACATTCTTAAATCAATGTCAGCCACCCCTGATGAGCTCCCAAAACTGCGTTTCCATGTCGCCGACGATGTGGTTAATTTTGCTGATAGTTATCTTTTGAGTGTAATCAAGCTGGATGGTGTCATTTATGAGTCGGTTAGTGATAAGGTTCTAGAATCTGATTTTGATGCAATGAATTTGGCTTTTGCCGAAGCCGCAAAAGATAAGGCTGGCAAAATATCTTTTATGGGCTATCAGCTACGCAGAAAAATCGAAGTGGATACAACTTACCATTTTTCCAACAAATTTTGTCAGGATTTTGCTGATAAATATGTTAAGAGATTTAATGATAAAGACTATTACGAGAATAGGTTTTATCTATCCATCACGCTTAAATACGACGGTAGCATGGATGAGGGTATTGATGAGCTGCAAAGTGTTGTGGTTGGTATTGTGAAAAAACTTACAAAATACAATCCTGAGATTTTGAGTGCTTATAAAAATAAGCATGATGTTTTGTGTTCTGAAATCTTTGAGTTTTATTCTGAGATTGCCAACAACGAACCTCTACAGTCTAGCTTTCCGCTGACAGCATCTCCAGCTTTTGATACGCTGCCTTATGCAGGTCTGCATTTTGGCTATGAGATTTTACAATCGAAAGGCTTTGGAAAAGACCGTTACGCCATTTGCTTAAACCTTAAAGATTTCCCAGCAATAACAAAACTAGGTATGTTTAACAAGGCAAGCCTTGCTTTGCCGTTCGAGTACAATTTGGTGCATTCGTTTACTGCCCTATCACCAGCCAAATCACTACATAGAATTAGAGACCAGCTGAACCGCTTGCGTTCAACTAAAGACCAAGCCGAGCACCAGCAAAAAGAACTAATTGAGGCTCAAGGCTATATACAGTCAGGTGAGCTTGCTTTTGGCGATTATTATTCATCTTTGGTTATTTATGGTGATAACATCAAAGATGTTATTTCAAATACTAACCATGCTGTTGCTAGTTTTTCTAACATGGCTTCGGCTATCTATCGCAAAAGTATGCTTGCCTCCCCAGCAACATTTTTTGCTCAATTTCCGTTGGCGGCCAAAGCACCTAGACGCATGATGAAGTCTAGTCGTAATTTTGCGGCGGCTTTCTCAATGCATAACTACAGTCGTGGAAAATCGAAAGGCAATCCATTGGGTGATGGCTCAGCTATCATGCCATTGGAAACCCAAGCAAAAACCTTGTACGATTTTAATTTCCACTTTACCAATCCACTTGAAGATACTATTGGTGAAGCGGTGGCAGGACATACACTTATCTTGGGGGCAACTGGTACAGGTAAAACCACAATTCAATCAGCGTTAATCTCTTTTGCTCAGAGGTTTAATCCAGCGATGTTTGTGTTGGATAAAGACCGTGGCATGCAGATTTTTATTAAGGCATTGGATGGTGATTATTTTACCTTGGAGGAGGGTAAATCTACTGGCATCAACCCCTTTCAATTTAAGGATACTCCGCAGTTACGAGAGTTTTTAAATGAGCTCGTTGTGTCGTTGGTAACTGATGGAAGTACGGTCTGTACATCAGAAGAACAAAATCAGATTAAGAATGCCATCGATTCAGTCATGAATCAGCAGGATATGCGTTCAAAACGCCTAGCAGCGGTATTGCAAGCCTTGCCACAACGAGGCGGCAATGGATTGCGTGAGAGACTAGTGAAGTGGTGTCGAAGTGAAGACGGCGTGGGTCGTTTTGCATGGGTGCTGGATAATCCAGTCAATAGGTTTGACCCCAATGATTTTAAGATTGTGGGCTTTGATGTGGGTGACATCCTAAAAGAAAACTATCAACCAACCGAACCAATTTTGGCGTGTCTTTTATATTTAAAGAGCCAAATGGTAAAAAAACATGATGTGCTTTGCACCATTGTTGAAGAATTTTGGCTACCTTTAAAGTACAAGACTCCAAGAGAGATGATAGTTGATGTTCTAAAAACAGGTCGTAAGCGAGGCGAATTTATGTTGTTGATTACTCAATCACCTGAGGAAGCAGTGCAAAGTGAGATTTTCCCAGCGATTGTTCAGCAAACGCCAACAAAAATTTTACTTCCCAACCCTGATGCGGAATATAAAAATGAGCAGGGCGGTGGATACAGTCGTATCGGCTTGACGATTAAAGAGTTTTTGAAGTTAAAAGCATTGGCATTAGATAGTCGAACTTTTCTTGCCAAACAAGGACATAACTCAAGTTTTGCAACGCTTGATTTGTATGGATTTAATGATGAGATTTCCGTGCTTTCAGGCACGACAGCCAATGTAGAAATTCTCAACGCTGTGTTGGAGCATTACAAACAAAATAATGGTGGAATTACACCAAAATCTGAGGTTTGGCTACCAAGTTTTTACAGGGCGGTCAGACTTAGAAAGCAAGGCTATGACAGCCTAGATGCTATCATCAACGAAGCCATGACTAAAGCCTAAGGAGTACAACCATGAAAAAAGTTAACTTTTCACAAAAAGCGGCAGCGGTGATTGCCAGCTTAGCACTTTTAACGGTAGCTGTGCCATCACACGCTGCTGGCGTTCCTGTATTCGATGTAGGGGCGATTGCACAAGCGATTGTTCAAGTTGAAAACCAAGTAAGACAAATTGAGCAATTACATACGCAAATCAAAGCCATCACAGACAACGGCAATTATGCTGGACTGCTAGATGACCCAAGTGTTAGAACCGCCTTAAATAGATACCTGCCTAATGGTTATTCCGATGTGTTCGATGCTGTTCGCAGGGGTGATATTGGAGCATTGGACAAAGTGGTTAAAATCGCTGAAGCGGAAGAGCGTAAGGCTCAGTCAGCACAATCAGGCAAAGTTAGAGCTCAGGCGGCGGTACTTCGCACTAAAGCACAGTTAAAACTGGGAATGGATGCGATGGCTCAAGATGTAGCAAGAGTGAAAAATATCATGCAACAGATTAATCGCACTCAAAATCCTGCCCAAAAAGCTGACCTCACTAACACACTGACAGCCCAGTCAGCAATGATTCAAGCTAATGCTGCAACGATGAATATTATGTTGCAACAGGCTCAGCAAGAAGAGCGTGTAGCTCGTCAGCAAATGGTTAGAGAAAATTATAGTAAATTCCAGCAAAAACGCCAAGAGCAACGCAAAAAGAAATATCAAAACGCAAAGTGATTAAATCAATAAAACAGGTGTAACCAGAGGTTGTGATATGGCAGTAACATTTTTTGCAGATTTATTTGATGGCGTAAGAGAGGGTAGTGCCGAAATTACGCAGAATATGGCTAACCTAGTCAGCACGGTTACACCTGCTTTTCAGGCGGTTTTTATCGTCTATTGCATGTTTGTCATTTATTCGTACTGGGAGAATGAAACATCAATTCATGGGACAGCAATTGACCTCTTTAAGCGTATCGTTGCATGGGCTATTTTGCTTGGATTTGGAATGAATATAGGTACTTACATGAGTACAGTAATGCCTTTTGTTACAGGACTTGGCGATGGTCTTTCTCAGGCTTACGGTGGCAATGACTCAGCCTCAGCTCTTGATGTTATGGCTGAAAAGTTAATACAAATTGTAGATACGGAGCTGAATGGAGTAGAGAGCGAAAGCGAAAGTATGGTAGGTGAAGCTAATGGCACAGTAGATGCTGCCGATAGTGCAGATACTGGCATGTGGAAAACTATTACAGGTGCGGTAAGCGATCTCACAAGTGGAGCGATGGAGGCGATGTTTGGCGGTTTATTTGATAAGTTTATGGCGTTAATCAAGGCTCTAATTCTGATTATTTTTGGTTTTTTTTATATTGCTGTAGCTGGCGCTTATTTATTGGTTGCTCAGGTTTTACTTAATATTTTGGCTGCTATTGGTCCTATCTTTTTTGGATTTGCACTATTTCCAGCAACACGCCAATTTTTTAATAATTGGGTGGGTTCTGTATTGAATTATGGGTTCTTTTTTCTGTTTGCTACGATGCTGGTAGAGATGAGCTTAAAGTTTGTTGGAAAGCAACTGGATGGTTATCAATCAGGTGTTGAGGCATATTATAGCGGTCTCGCTTCAATGGCTGTGGGTGCAGCTGCTGATGGTTATGCAGCCTCAATAAGTTCTATCGCTGTTCTAGTATGCATGTTCCTTGTTTTTACGGTTGTATTATTCCAATTACCTCAATTGGCTAGTTCTTTGTTTGGAGGTCTTGCTGCTGGTGGGTTTGGTAATGCTTTAAGAAGTATGGGTCATGCACGAGGTTTGTTTAAGGGTATTGGCGGTTCCAAACCGCAATCTCCAAGCAATTCAATGGCTGAGAATAAAGGAAAATAGCTTAAAAGCTTATCTTAGAGAACTGAGAGCATTGCTATAAACACCCAATAAAAGCAGAGCCCAACCTAAAACAACTTGCCACCTTAAAGCCCTCAAAAACAAATTCATGCTTTTTTGTTTGTAGCAGATGGCAAGAACTAGGGCAGTGATAAGAATAGTGGGTAGAGGGAAAAGCATGATGTTTAGAGGCAATAAGTGAACCCCTATGAGAAGAAATATTGCCTTGAGAATCTTCATGGCGGTGGATTCTCGATGTTCAAAGACATAGTAAACTGTTGGCTCAGACATTTTTACACCCTTTCTTCCGACTGTTTTATAACTAAATTTTAAGTAAAAAATAATTGAAAGTCAATGTAAATCACGCCCTTGGGTGAAAAGGAAAGAATATGAAACTAAAGCTATTTTCCGTTGTTTTAATTGCCACTACCATACTGGTTGGCTGTACTTCATCGCATAAACTAACCATGCCAAAAGGTCGCTGGCAGGCAGTCAATCAAGCAGGATTCATCCCTGCTAAAGCTGAACGCTATTATGTTAATGATGATTCAGAATCTGAGCAGGTGCAGACTGAGCTCAATGAGAAAGGCCAATAGGAGTCAAATTGTGAATTTTTTCAAAAGAAAAGCTAAAAAAGATGGCCCTCAAGCAATTAAAGAGCCAAAAAAGAGAAAAGTAACGCCGAAACAGGCAAGCCATGACTTTATCAAAGCGGCTAAAGAATTTGAGCAAGCACGCATTGGCGATATTGAAAAAAGTGAACGCAAAGCATGGAAAGTTGCTTATGGTGCGTGTGGTGTTGCCGTAGCTTCAATGGTGGCAATCATACTTTTAACGCCCTTTAAAGAGGTTCGTCCTTACGTGATTCGTGTGGATAACAACACAGGGGCGACTGATATTGTAACCATGCTGGATAATAATACTAAAACCACAATAGGTGAAGAGACTGCTAAATATTTCTCAGCGATGTATGTTAGTTTGCGAGAAAGTTATGATTGGTACACAATCCAAGAGCAAGTAAATAAATCCATGTTATTTAGCGACAAAGATATGCAGCAGCAGATTAACACTAAATTTGCTCGCCCTGATGCACCGCATAAAATTTATAAGGATACTCAGCGTGTGGATATTAAAATCACCAATACTTCAATTATTGATGAAAAGGGCTTAATGCAGGTTCGCTTTACTAAGACTGTCACCCCAGTCAACGGCGGCACTTGGGATAATAACTTACAAAGGCTAAATCCAGCACCAATTGTTACAAACCATATTGCCACACTTGGATATGAATATGTCAATGTACCTACACTAGATGATGTGAGGCTGGTAAACCCTTTTGGCTTTACTGTTAAGACTTACCGTGTTGATGATTTTACCGCTAATTCAGAAACGCCATCAGTGGCCATTCCAACCAGTACCACCACCCCAAACATATCAACGGCAGGAGTGCAATGATGAAGAATAAACTGGCAGTATTGAGTATGTCTTTTTTCTTTTTGGCTTTTCAGCAAGTTCATGCTGAGCAGCAGGGCATGGTGTCTCCACATGATAATCGTATTCATCTGTTTAACTATAATCCTGATGATGTATTCGCTATCAATACTCATATTGGTAAGGCAGCATTGATTCAGCTTGAAAGTGGCGAGTACTTAGATGAAGAAAACGGTGCGGTTGGCATGGGCGATGGTGAGAGCTGGTCGTTGGTTGCGAGAGGTAATAATATTATTTTTAAGCCAATTAAAGAGCAGCCAGAGACAAATATTGTATTGGTAAGCAATAGACGCACCTATGCGATTGAGCTGCATAACAACCCTATGCTACCACCGACCTATATCGCACGCTTTATTTACCCTGAAGATGAAGATGTTCAAGGACAACAAAATGGGGTAAAACCAGTTGCGATGAAGTCGGTTGGAAAGTCTGCAGACGGCAAAACAATCATGATTGATGCTAAGTACAATGTTGATTATTTGTATCGTGGAAGTTCTACCATTAAACCAACAAATGCTTGGAATGATGGGCGTTTTACTTATTTGCAATACAATCATGCTGGAGACTTGCCAGCTGTTTACAGAGTACTTCCTGATAACTCGGAAATGTTAGTAAATACTCATGTTGAGAATGATACTTTGGTTCTACAGGAAGTTAATCCTGTGTATCGTGTTCGTTTTGGTAAGCTGGTGGGTGATATTGCCAACAAAGATGTAAGAACCCCAGTATTTAATGCAGATGGCACAAGTGATAGTGGTTTTGTGCGTGTGGACTACTAGGAGTTGTTAATGAGTTTAGATAATAAAAAAGAGGGTTTGGACTCACAAGATGATTGGTTTGCTGAAAGCAATCAAAACTCTCTAGAGCCTGATTTTGAAGAAATCCCAAATGTTACCACTTCTAATAATGAGGGGGTAGAGCAGATTGCTAATGATTCTGACAGCGATATTGAAGATATGCCAAGTGCTAATGCTGCTGGTCATGATGGCGGCAACAAAAAGAAGTTGCAATTGGCTGCTATGGGGTTGGTGGGCGTAACGGTTATTTTGTTGGGTGTTGGTGTTAGTGTCGCCAAATACGAGCAAAGCAGAGAAGAAGAGAGGGTATTGGAAGCGGAGGCTGCTGCACAAGAGCAAAAACAACTGGCAAATAGTGGAATGGTGGATATTGCTAAAGACCAAGCCAACATGATACATGAAATACCGCCGCCGCCAAGTGATTTGCAAGACGGACAAGGACAAGATGGTTTGGTTGAAAATAGTGTGGCTCAGCCACAAACTCAGCCGCTGATAGGCTCAGCACCAACCCCTGAGCCTTATACGCCAATAACAGCGTATGAACCAGTACCTAATTCAGCATTAACAAGCAGTACACCATCTTATTCTCTGCCAGCACCAACTCCTGAGCCACAGCCTCTTACACCTACAATGTCGGCTTCTAGTGATATGTTTGCATCAGCACCCACCACCATTATTGAGCCACCACCGCCAGTCAAAGGCAGTCAAGGTTCTGTACTGGTTGATGTTAGTGGTGCTCGTCGTGTTACATCAATCAATATGGACAACAGTAGTGGTGAGCAATCAAGAGTTGGGGGCAATCTTCGCCCTACAGTATTGGCTGGCTCTGCCGCTGGTCGCCGTGGCGATACCAGCTTAGTATTACTCAAAGGTGCAACCATACCCTGTGTATTGGAAACAAGAATAGATAGCACCTACCAAGGATTTACCAGCTGTCGAACTTCCAGAGATGTTTACTCAACGAATGGTAAAACACTAGTGATGGAGCGTGGTACAAAAGTATTCGGCGAGCAAAATGTAGATTTAAATCAGGGTCAGGCAAGGGTAGCAATCTTGTGGACAAGAGCAGAAACACCAAAAGGGGTAACTATCAATCTTGATAGTCCTGCTACAGGTCAGCTGGGTGAAATGGGTGTGAATGCCAAAGTAAAAACACATTTTTGGAAAAGGTTTGGAAATTCTATCATGCTAAGCCTCATTCAGGATGCTATTAGTGCTGGAACAAAGCGTTTTGAAGACAAAAATAGCGGTGGCGATAATAATACCACCATCGAAAATACCAGCTCTTCAGTCCAAAACATGGCTGAGCAAGCGTTGTCTAATTCAATTAACATTCCGCCTACCGCCATTATCAATCAAGGAACAGTAATCAACATTAGTGTCGCTCGTGATATTGATTTTAGTTCGGTTTATGGCGTCAAAAGACGATAGAGGAGGTTTAATAAAAAATTACTTTCTTTGGTTTTTTTAACCTTAAAAATTTTAATGCAATTCCAGTTTATTTTCAAAATCTATGAGGATTTAATTATGTCATATGTTTCAAATGTTGTAACAAATAAAAGACTTATTCAGGTGTCTTTATTGGTCTTAGGTCTGGTTGTGGCCACCGCTGCTTTTGCTAATGGTTTAAGTGGTGGTATTTCTACAGCTACTAATACCGCTAATCAGATTAGAACAGGATTAATGACGATTGCAGGCGTTGTAGCTGGTATTTATTTGTTATACAAAGCCCTACAATCATGGCAGGGCCGTTGTGATTGGGGTGAGTTTGGAATGTCGGTATTGTATGTTGCTTTGGCAGGTGCGGCTGTAACCTTGGCTAACTGGGCTTGGAAACTCTTAGCTTAGGATGCGTCATGGAAGAATATCAATACAGAGAATTTTCAAGTTATAACGGTTTAGACCGCACAGCTTTATTCTTTGGTATCCCATTACTAGCAGCCGTAGGACTGCTAGTAATGGGTGTTTTTGTGATGTTTTTGGGAATGTATTTTTTTTCTATCGCTGGATTTCTTTTTGGCTTGATTGTTTTACCCCTTGCATTTTTTGTGCGAGTGATTACGCATAACGATGATAAGGCATTGGAAATGATTGCTCTTGAAATGAAATACCGCTCAAAACGCCACTTGTACAAAGAGTATGGTAACACTCTAACTTTTATGCCTGAAAGATTTTGTCGATATGAAAAAACCAATGAGCAAAGATTTTGGTATTGGTGAGATAAACCAAAAGAGCACAAGCTCTTTTGGCAATGATTATGAGATTGATTATGCAATATATTGATGATGAAGATAGTTATGAATTTACCAGAGCTAGTTTGCTGAGAGGAATGTTAAAAAACTCAGGTTTGCAACGGCATTTGGATAATAAAGAAAATACGGAAATTGCCATCAATCGACCATTTGAAATTTGGACGGAGTCAAGTGTGGGTTGGCAAAAGCATGAAGCTCCCAAACTTGACTATGCAACGCTGACACACATGGCGACCGCTTTTGCAACTTTCAATAATCTAGAAATTAATAAAAACAATCCCATTTGTTCAGGGATTTTTCCTGATGGACAGCGTGGACAAGTGCTGATACCAACAGCGTGCGAGTCTGATACTGTTTCTATTACGATTCGCCAGCCGAGTGAAGTACGGTTTTCATTTAGCGATTATGCCGACAGTGGACGATTAGACAATTGGCTTGATGTATCTACATTTCAGACCGAAAACATACAGTTTCCCCAAAATCAAGCCAAAAAAATGCAAGAGCAAGCGGAGGAAATTAAGTTTTTAAATGAATATTTAGCAATCCCTGATGATGTGCAGCTACAGTTGTTTGAATTGCAAATGTTAAAAGCTAAGGCGGATAGGGATACCAAAAGATTCATTGATTTGGCGGTAAAACATGAGCAAAATTTATGTCTAATTGGAGCGACAGGCTCGGGTAAGACCACTTTCACCAAAGCAATTTGTGATTTAGTACCTGCTGACACTCGTATCATCACCATTGAAGATACCCATGAACTTGATTTGCCGCACCATCCGAACAAGGTTCATTTATTTTACAAGGATGTTAGCTCAAAAGACTTGCTAAAATCTACGCTCCGCATGAAACCTGACCGCATCTTTCTAACAGAGCTGCGTGGCGATGAGGCTTATGATTATCTCAATGCCTTAAACACAGGACATGGAGGTTCGATAACTACAGTACACGCTAACGATTGTAATAGTGCATATTATCGTATTGGAACACTTATTAAACAGTCTGATGTTGGCTCAAAAATTGATTTTGAGCAAATTATGCGTGATGTTTATACCACAATTGATGTAATGATTTATTTGGAACGAACTCATGTTACTGAAATCGCCTATGACCCTATAAGAAAAGCAAGACTACAAAAAGGTAAAAGGATTTGAGGATAATTTAATGAGTGAAAAAAGTAGCAAAAAACCCATAGAATATGTGATTTTATTTGTTGTTCTAAACATTATCTTAATTCCTGCATCATGGTATTTTGCCAATTTTGTATTTGCCACATGGCAGAAAGTTCCCAGTCAATTTATTGGGTTTACTACTCTCATTCAATATAATGCAGCGTACGGTGAATTTCCAAATATTGCCAAAGCCATTAAAATATCCTGTTTGGCTGGATTTTTAGCATGGATAGTAATGAATGTGATTGTTGCTGTGGCGTTATTTATGAAGCCAAAAAGAGAATTACATGGCTCGGCACGCTTTGCTAACGATGCTGAGATTAGGCAAACAGGGCTGATTTTACCACCAAAAGAGCAGGAGAAAAGATTTACCCAAAAACCAAGCAATCCAAGCATTTTGATTGGTAAGCATAAAGAGAAATTTCTTGAATTTTTTGGCAACGAATTTATGTTTGTTGCCGCCCCTACTCGTTCAGGTAAGGGTGTGGCAATCGTTATACCCAATCTTCTGCATTATCGTGATAGCGTTGTGGTTCTTGATGTGAAAAATGAGAACTGGGATTTAACGGCTGGTTTTCGCTCCAAATATCAAGAATGTTACTTATTTGCTCCGAAATCTGAAGATGGACGCTCGCACAGATATAACCCCTTGGATTATATCGACCGTGATGAAACTAAACGCATGGCAGACATACAGAATATTGCCAATATTTTTTATCCATCTGATGACCCCAAAGATGCGTTTTGGCAGAACCAAGCCCAAAGAATTTTCACAGGATTAGTTTTATATATGATGGAGACTATAGAACGCCCTTGTACGATGAGTGAGCTTATTAAGCTGGCAACTCCAACTGCCATGCCTTTGCATGAGTGGATTCCTGACATCGTAAAAAAACGCCAAGAGCAGGGCAGGGAGCTTACCGTTGAATGTATTGAGGCGTTGATGGCTTATGTGAATGTAGATAGCGATAACACACGCTCAAGTATTTTAGCGACTTTATTGTCCCCTCTCAATGTTTTCTCAGACCCTGCTGTTGCCGCCGCAACAAGCACTTCCGACTTCCGCCTTGATGAAGTTCGTAAGAAAAAGATGTCAATCTATGTGGGGATTCAGCCCAACGAATTAGACCGATTTTCAAAACTTCTGAATGTGTTTTTTAGCCAGCTTATCAACTTAAACACAAGAGTTTTACCTGAGCAAGACCCAAGCCTCAAATATCAATGTTTAGTGCTACTGGATGAATTTACCGCTCTTGGGAGGGTGGGTATTATACAAAAAGCGGTTGCTTATATCGCAGGTTATAACATGAGATTGTTGCTAATTTTTCAGTCCAAATCTCAGGTTGAAGATGCTTACGGTAAAGAGGGGGCGAAATCGATATTTGCGAATATGGCTTGTCAAGTGATTTATGCACCATCTGAACAAGCAGAAGCCGAAGAATATAGCCGTATGCTTGGCACAGAAACAGTCAAAGGAAAGTCTATTAGCCGCAATCGTGGAAAGGGCGGTGGCGGCAGTGTCAGCACCTCAGACCAACGCCGTGAACTAATGCTGCCACAGGAACTAAAAGAACTTGGGAGCGATAAGCAAATTATTATTTATAACAAGGCAAAACCAATTTTATGCAACAAGGCTTTTTATTACGCCAATCCTCAAGCTTTTGGCTCACGACTAGCAAGTTTAGGTAAGCCAGCTAAAGGATTACCAATTAAGGAATCTTGCATACCGCCAGTATTGGACATCAAAGGTATGCTAAGGGTGATGCGTGGACAAGAATTTAATGAAGTTAAGAGCGAAAAAGACTTGAAGCCGCTTGAGTATTACCAAAAGCACCACGCCGCTTATTTAAATCAGTTGAGTAGCGTATTTGGTTTTGATGTTGATGAGCTTGATGAAATTAATGAACTGGAAAAGGCAGTATTAGAACCATTAGATGAAGATAATAATGATGTTGAGGTGTTTAATTTGGCTGATATGAACGAGTATGACTCAGAATTTGTTGATGAATTTGGCTTTTAAAGGAGTTGAAAAATGGTAAATACTGGCATTCTAATGAGTTATGGGTCAGCACCCTACAAAGATGACCCAAAAAATAACCCAAGCTATTTTGTTGAACTCGAAAAAGATGGTGAAATAAAAAAAGTTTGGGGTGTTGGGCTAGAAGAGGCAATGAAAAATACGCAAGCCAAGCAAGGTGATAGCGTTGTGGTTAATAATTTGGGCAATAAGCTTGTAAACATCCTAGACCCCAATAATCCCACACATTCGATTCAAGTACGCCGTAATATTTGGGAGGTTGAAGTGTATGAGCCACCCAAGCAGCTAACTAATGTCATCGAGCATCATATAGAGCGAGAAGAGATTCAGCAAAAAGATGTGGTTAATGATAAATATCAAAAACCAAAAGAAAGGTTGGAAGAGTTTAATGACTATGAAATTCCATCGTCATTAAAAAATAATTATTATGTAATTACAAAAAATAGACTTTTACAGGATGAAAAGTACAATTACTATGATAAGAGTGATAAGGGCGCTGTTAATATTGCATTTGAGGACAGAAAAACAAGTCTTAACACTTCAAGACAAGATGAAAAAACTATTAGTGCCATGCTTGATTTGGCAGAAAGTAAGGGTTGGTCTTCAATAAAGTTAAAGGGTACTGAAGAGTTTAAGCAAAAGGCTTGGCTAGAGGCATCATTGCGTGGCATTGATACAAAGGGCTACAAACCTAGTGAAAGAGATTTAGCGGCGCTCAAAGCAATTCAAGATGAGAGGAGTATTAATGCCGTAATTTCTGAAAAAATTGAAAAGCCAAAAGAGAATATTGCTGACAAAACTCAAGAAATTGAAAATGAAGCCTATGTTAGAGCTTTGGAGTTTGAATCAGGAAGAGATATTGACCCTGATTTAAATACCAATTTTGAGGCGGAAAGGGAGCGATTTCACGAGAATTTGGCAGCTCCGAGTATCAAAGGTGTAAGCCAAGAAGAGGCAATGGCGGCAACTGAAAGAGCTTTTGATAGACGAGTTGGGTTGGCAATGCCAAAACGAGATGATTTAAGAATGGAATTGGGTATCAACAAAGAAGATGTAAAACATATTGTGCAAAATGGCTATCGTGATGGCTCAATTAAAAATCGTGATGATTTGGTGGCACGGTTGCAAGAGCATGGCTTTGAAATTGTTAGACAAAGTGATAAATCAATTACTTTATCCAATCCAAAAGGTAAAGATTTAAGACTTGATGGAGAGATTTTCGCTAAAGATTTTGATGCTTTGAGAGAGCTAAAAAACAATCTTGAGCTTGACAACATCAGAAAAAATTACCCACAAATTAAAGATGTTCAGCTTGCCCAAATAGAATTGCAAAAACAGCAGCTTTTAAATAAATTCACCACCCCACAAGCCCAGCAGCAAGCCCTACACCGTTTGCACGCTACCTTGCCTGAAATAGCAGCTGGCAGAACAAATTTAGGTGAGCCTGTACCACCAAGCATTACCAACCCTGATATCCAAGTTAGAACACCTAATGCTAGTGATAAAAGTCGCTCACGCTAAAAAATATCTACTATAGACAAGGGTAAATACATGAAACTCTATATTGCAGAAAAACCTGATGTGGCAAAAGCTATTTGTACTGCTCTTGGCGGCGGTTTTGTGAGTAAAGACGGCTATTTTCAGCACCCAGTTAAGCAAGACAAAGTTACTTGGTGTTTTGGACACATGCTCGCTTTAAAAGACCCTGATGAACTTGATGAAAAGTACAAGCATTGGGATATGGAGACCCTGCCGATTGAACCAGCTTTACCAGCTCCAAGAAAAATACCTGCCGATAAGAAAAAACAGGTGGGGGTTATCCGTGAATTGGTTAAAGAATCTGAGACCATTGTTCATGCTGGCGACCCTGACGATGAAGGTCAGTTGCTGGTTGATGAATTATTACGGTATTTTGGTAATAAAAAGCCTGTTATGCGTGTGCTTATCAACGACAATACCCCTGCGGTGGTTCAAAAAGCGATTGCCAACATGAGACCAAATTCCGAGTTTGAGCATTTAGGCTGGAAAGCCGAAAGCCGAACCATTGCTGACCAGCTATTCGGATATAGTCTTACGAGAGCTTATAGCTTATCAGAGCAAGCAAAAACAGGTAATCGTGAAACTTGGCATATTGGACGAGTCCAAACTCCAATCTTGGGGCTTGTGGTGCGTAGAGACCAAGAAAATGCCAGCCACAAGAAAAGCTATTACTACACCATTACTGGTGATTTTGTGTTTGGCGGTGTAGCATTTACCGCCAAATATCAACCCAAAGATGGCGACCCTACCGATGAAAAGGGGCGACTATCGGACAAAACTTTTACCCAAAATCTTGCCAATTTATTGACTGATAAAATCGCCAAAATACTTGTGGCAACTACCGAGCATAAAAAAGAGCCATCTCCCCTACCTTACAATTTGCTCAAATTGCAACAAGAAGCCAGCCGTAAATTTGGCTATAAGCCTGACGATGTCATGGCTATTACTCAATCTTTGCGTGAAAAGCACCATTTGATTACCTATAACCGTTCTGATTGTCAATATCTATCTGATGAACAATTTGATGATGTTGGCGGTGTTCTATCCGCCATTGCTGGCACTTTTGACCTTATGAGCGGAGCTTGCTCTAATGCCAACCCAAACCAAAAAGGAAGGGTGTTTAATTCAGCTAAGGTAACAGCTCACCATGCCATTATCCCAACTCAAACTGTGGGGAGTTGGTCTGATTTGAGCGAAAAGGAGCAAAATTTGTATAAAATTATTGCAAGAAACTATGTGGCTCAATTCTACCCACTGTATGAATATGATGAAACCAAAATCATGCTTGATGTGACTGTGGACGGTACACCATGCCAGTTCCAAGCAACTGCACGAGTAGATACTACTCTTGGCTGGAAAAGGCTATATAAAAATGATGTTGGTAACGAAGAAACCGCTTTGCCTGATGATGTTGTTCAGCTTGATTTACGCAGTCTTAAATCAAGTGATGCGGGGAAATGTGTTACAGCTACCGCCAACGAGCATGAGACCAAACCTCCAGCTCTATACACCATGACAAGCCTACTTGGAGATTTAACCAAAGTTGCCAAGTATGTCAAAGACCCACACCTTGCCAAGATTTTAAAAGACAAAGATAAAGAAAAACAAGGCGAACATGGTGGTATTGGCACACCTGCCACACGGTCATCAATCATCAATAATTTATTTGAGCGTGGTTATTTGGCCGAGAAAGGAAAATCAATCATCAGTACAGATAAGGGGAAAGCCTTGTATGATTTGCTTGATGATAAAATTCGTTACCCTGATATGACGGCAATATGGGAAGAACAGCAAAGAGAAATCAAGGGCGAGCAAGATGTTTACACTTTTATTGGGCAAATGCAAAATACCACGATTGCACCAACAGTAAATGCTCTAAAAGCCAATTACGCCAAACCAACGCCCAAAGAAAAGCCAAGCAGCTCCTGTCCTAAATGCGGCAGACCAATGTATCTACAAAATGGTAAATATGGCAAATATTGGAGTTGTAGCGGTTGGAGGGAGCAAGATAATCCTTGTAACCACAAAATGAACGATAAAAACGGTGTACCAGTTGAAAAAGAGGCAAAAGCACCATCGACTGCTTCAAAATTTACTTGTAAATCATGTGGCAGTCCACTAATTCACCGCTCAGGAATATTTGATAAAGGTAAAAACAAAGGAAAGTCTTATAGCTTCTTTGGTTGTTCAAATTTTCCAAAATGCAAGCAAAATTATGATGAAGTGAATGGAATACCCAAATATGAGTGATATTAGCAAACTTTTTGAAAGGGCTGAATTGATTGATATGAGTCGGCCAGAGCTCGATGTGAATATACAAAAAGATATTGATGAATTAGTAAGTCTATTCAAGCAAGCGCATGATGAAGATATGCGAGAAATGGCTGATTTACAAAAATTATATATGGATAACAACCTTGACTGGGTGTCAGAGAGCGAGGAGTTAGAAAGTGATTGATAAAAAGCTGGATGATTTTGGCGAACATATCGCAGGCGCAAAAAAAGAATTACATCGGGGTTTTGTAAGTCACAACCTGTCAGATGAAGATATAAGAAAGCTGCCTTTGTCTAAGCTTTGGGCTGTCAAAGAAATTGATGCCATTGAAAACAAAAATATTGCAGCAATTGCTCATGTTTTGCGAGGCAGCATAGGCACTAAGCCACGCCAAGCATACAAGTTAAAAAGATGGTTTAACGAGCTTGAGAGCTCACAAAAACTTATTAAATCATTAATGGATGATGGTAATGATGCAAAGGCAAGCATGGTTTTATCACGCTTCCAAACGAGCAATGGCAAGCTTGGCGACAAAATGTATGTATTGAGCAAAATTGACAGGAGGGACTGGAAATTTATTAATAGTATTGAAATATCACAAACTTATGCTAGTGGGTTTGGTAGTGATGGTATTGTTCATTCTCTACGTGTCGATATTGGGGGTAGTACTCGACGCTTTCATGATAACAACATCAAAGAAAGCCTAGTATCTTACCCCAATACGCCAGCAGCCTACCTGCAAAGAGTTGGTTTTATTGATAGGTATATGGATGATATTAAGGATGAGTTAAATAGACAAAAATCTATTCAAGTTAATGCCGCTTCCGCTGGTCGTCAGGGATTGTCTATCTCTAGTTTTGAGCTGTTGCGTTATAGAACAACTGGAGAGGTATTTATATCTGCTAAGTCCGACCGAACACAAACACCGATTATTGGTGGTTTCGCCAGTTGGGGGGAAGCCAAAGAATATCTAAATGAAAATTTAGATGAAATTATCAGTAAGTATAAAGACTTCAAAGAATACAATACTGTCCAAAAGCGTAATATGCGTTCTGCTATCAATGAAGAGCGTACAGGTGTATCTTATCGAGACCACGATATTACCCCTGAAGAGTTCATGGAAACCTTTAATGTTCGCGGTGGTCAGTTTGGCAATTGGGTTAATCAAGACGAACGTACAGAAATGTTAAATCGTGCTTATGACGGATTTATGGATTTGTCTAGGGTGCTAAAGGTTGAGCCAAAAGCAATTGGTTTGGGCGGACATCTGGGCATTGCTTTTGGAGCAAGAGGCAGTGGCTGGGCTTCAGCTCACTACGAAACAGGCGAAAAGGTTATCAATCTAACGAAAACAAGAGGTGCTGGTAGCTTAGCTCACGAATGGTGGCACGCTGCTGACAACTATTTATCGGATAGTAACTTGTCTTTTGCTAGTGTCAGCGGTTCTGAAAATGATCAATTAGCAGACTCCATTAAGGGTTTAACAGCAGAAATTGAAAAGTCAGAGCTGCAAAGGCGCTCAAAAACAGCCGATTCTTACAGAAGTGGAGATGATTATTTCAGTACCATGGTTGAAATGACAGCTCGCTCATTTGAAACTTGGGTAGCTGACGAGCTTAAAAAAGAGGGTATTAAAAACGATTTTTTGGCGAACATCAGTAAATTCAGCACTTGGGATAAAAACCCCGAAACGTACCCTTATCCAAAAGAAGATGAGCTAAAAATTTTTGCTGAAAAATATTCCCAAATATTCGATACCGTGAAAAGTATTGATAACAGTTTTGAGCATAAAGATTATGAAGCATCAAAAATCATTAACTATTTTGCTCAACCAAAATCTTTGAATATTAAATTAAAAGAGTTCAAAGAAGACCCCGAATCCAAGGTTGTTCAAGATAGGGTTGTATCTGAAGCGCAATCCAATCCCCAATTATTGATAGATGCCTATAAGAAAATAAGTGATACATTTGATGGGCGCTATATAGCATCAGATATGATGAAAGAAGTATTTGATGATTTTAATAAATCTCCAGCTAGTCGCAACCAATTCAATAATGCCGTACATAATACAGCTGCTGCTTTGGCGGCTGAGCATTATAAGCAAATGCTTAATGAGCCAATCCAAGATGGTCGTGATACTGTTGTTTTTCTAACAGGAAGCCCGGGGGCTGGTAAAACATCTTCTGTAATGAATGATGCTCAATTAGATAAACATATTGGTATTGTTTTTGAAGGTCAGTTGGCAAACGCTCATACCAGCTCAGCAACAATGGATAAAATTCAAGCTGCTATTGATAAAGGTTACAAAGTTCAGATTACTGCAGTAAATCCCCTGCCTGAACAAGCCCTAGAAAATACTTTTAAACGTTATTATGACCCTGAAGATGGTCGTGGTGCGCCTATTTCAACGATGGCACGCATCCAAGGCGATACTTATGAGGGCTTAAAAGCTATTCATGAAAGGTTTGGAGATAGTGTTGAATTAACCATTGTTGATAAACCGAATGGCAACGAAACCACTATAAATTATGTGGGCTGGGAGCATTTAAATGTGTTACAATCACAGGGTACAGAAGTAGAAATTGCACAGCGATTAGAGGCGCATTTATTAAACCACTACCAACAAGGAAATATTGATTATGACTGTTTCAAACAATCCGCAGGTTCAAGCGAACGAGCAGAGCAAATCTTGGGTGCAGGGTTGGCTGGAAAGATCGGCAGAAGCTCACAAGAGAATGGCGACAGACGAGAATTACCGCCAAGAAGTAGCAGCTCGAGCGACAGGACGCAACACACCAGCCCAAATCCGAGCCATCAAAGCGGAGCTGAAAAAGGAATACGAAGCTCGAGCGAACCAAGCTCAGTAGCACCAGTCGCTGACCTTTTAGCCATTAAAAACAAAAGAGCCATTAGTGATTTCTTGGAAGCTAATGGTTTTGAAAAAGGTGTTTTTGTTGGCAACTACAGAAAAAACATTGATGGTAACAAATTATTATTTGTTGCTATTTCTAATGATGTGCAGATTAAAAAAATAGCAAATGGCAAGGTTGAAGACCAATCTGTCATACTTCCTAAGATTCCCCAAAAAGACGAGCTGGATAAACAAAAAATTGAGGTACTGTTTAAAGATTACCTTGATTTAGAGGCTGCCCAAGGTAAAACTTATTTGTACACCAGTCCTAATGATTTAGATGCCTTAAAAGAGCTTAAATCTCAAGGAGTGGTAGGTTTTGATACAATACACAAAGTCTGGTTTACGAATGACTCACAAAATGCAGATATTCAAAAGTATTTGCATAGACCCAATATCCCCACACCCGAAGAAGCCTTTGCTGAGCATTTGAAAAACAATGGTATAGCAGTTAATGACAATCACCCAATAATGGATGGTAGACCGCACAGAATCAGTAATGAGAGTTCAAGAAGCAAAAATGTTATCTATCAATTCTATCCAAATGATGGCGGGATACCAGCTGCAAGCATTACCAATTTTAGCAGAAGTGGGACGCCTGAAAAATGGGTATATCCAGCCGAATACTTGAATGTACTTAAAAACATTGAAGCTGTTGAGGCTGCTAAAGGGTCAGGTTATAAGGTGCAAAGCAACATTACATCATCACCTCAGCAAAAATATCAAACGTTAGATATTGATAAACAAGCCCTGCAAAACAAGGCTGCTGAGCGTGCAAGCATGGTGATGTCATTTGCACCGCTGGCAGTGCAGCATAACTACCTAGATAGAAAACAAGTTACCTCAAATCAAGTCGTCCGAATTGTACCCGACAAAAGCGAACTGCCGCCTGAGTATGCAGCTCATATCGCCATTGCTAACGATTGGAAAGAGGCTGGCGCTTTAAGGCAAAACAATCCTGATGATAAGCTAATTCTGCAAAAAGGTAACTTGATTATACCCCAATATAATGAACACGGTGAACTGAGAGCATTTGAAACTATTGGATACAATGGCAGTAAATACGCCCAAAAAGATGCACAGAAAAACGGCTTAACTCTAACCTTGGGTGATGTCACGAATGGTAAGCCCGTTATTATCGCTGAAGGTTACGCCACGGCGGCAACTTTGCATGAGCAAACAAATCAAACTGTTGTTGTTGCTTTTGGTAAGGGTGGGCTGGTAAGCACATCTGAAAATCTTAGAAAATTATACCCTGACAGTCGAATATATATTGGCGCTGATAACGACCATATGAAGCCGCTAGAAACCGACCCTGCAACAGGCAAGCCAAAAGAGAACAGCGGCTTGGTAGATGCCAATAAAGCTGCAGAAAGAGTGTCTAATACCTATGTGCTTGCACCGAAGTTTGAGGGTGGCGACAAAGGCAAAGATTGGAATGATGTTTTTGTCGATAAAGGCATTGACAAATTTAAAGCTCAATTAAGAGAGCAGCTCGCAAAAATCAACACTCCAGCAAAACAAGTGCATCCTACGATAGCACAAAATGTTGAGACAAATCCAATGAAGCAACTAGATATTGTTGTTATAAAAGAAAAGTACCCCAAAATATCTGATAACAATTTAACAAGTATCGAGGCTTGGAAAAATGTTATTTCACAATACAGCAGCAAAGAAGTAAGAGATAATCTCACGCATCGATTAGAAAGTAAACTACCATCATTGGCGGCTGGCGAAGTCTTACCCATGCCAAAGCCTGAGCAAATGGCAAAACCGCAGGAAGTAAACAGCTTGGGAAAGCCTCAAATGAAGACTGAAATTGATAGGGATTAGAAGTTGCCTAATCCTTGGTAGATTTAATCTTTGCTATGTATCGATTCAATGTTGGCAGGCTCACACCAAACTGCTCAGCAATTTTTGGCAGAGTAAGCGTTTTATATTCATCAATTGAGCTGTTTTTTGTCTCGATGATGGATCCAAGCTCTTTGAGCTGGGTCTTGTTCAATGCTGGCTTTCTGCCTTTATATGCACCTCTTGCCTTTGCCTTGGCAATACCCTCTCTTTGGCGTTCTCGAATCAAAGCTCGCTCAAGCTCTGATACCGCCCCCAAAATATGCAAGAAGAATTTATCCATAGGGCTGTTATTAACACCATCAAAAGTCAGATTGTCTTTGATGGATTTAAAGCTAACCCCTTTTTGGTTAAGTTGATTAATAATTGATATTAAGTCTTCAAGGCTTCGTGCGAGACGGTCAAGACTATGTACCACAACTATATCGCCATGACGAACATAATTTAATAGTTCTTGCAGTTGTGGGCGGTCTTTGGTGTTACCTGTCATCTTGTCTATAAAGACTCTATCAAGAGTGATGCCATCAAGTTGTCTATCTATATTTTGGTCGATACTGGATACTCTGATGTATCCAACGGTTTGGTAATTGTTTGTCATAAATAATATCAGAGAATGATTATTTTGATACTATCATATCAAAATAATTAAAATAAATCTATTGATAGTATATTTGCCATCTATACAATAATATTAATAGGGTAAACTCTATTGATATATAAATACATCATAATATACAATACATTGCCAAAAATGCTATAATATCAAATCAACAAAAATAAAAGGTTTTTATCATGGCAACACTTATGCAAAAAGATGTACTACTGGAAATGACCTTTGTCATTAACGCTCGTATCTTTTATGCTGAAGAAAAAATTAGCGAAGATGAAAGAATGCAAGACTTGATTTGGATTGGTGCTAAAGAAGATGCCTATTACAGCACTGACGAAAGCGAACTGGACTTCAATCTTGAATTGAATGAATTAAAATCACTCAAAGATAAGTATGAGGCTTTACATGTCTGATTACTCTGTCTCTGAAGAGGAATTATTAAGAGCATTTAATAAAGCTTGGGAAAATACAAAATCTCAAAGACCAGAAATTCAGCCAGTAGAAAATCCAAAAGGTTTTGTATTGGGAGGTCAGCCCGCTGCTGGCAAAAGCAAATCCATTGGTCGTATAAAAAGCGAACATTTTGGTAAAAATGTATTGGTTGTCAATGGAGACAAATTTAGAGAACTTCATCCGCACAAAGCAGCTATTGACGCTCAATATGGCGAAAAATCAGTTGATTATACCGCTCAATTTTCAAGCAAAATCACTCAAATGATGATTGAAAAAGCCATCAATGAACGCCTAAATATTATCATTGAGGGTACATTTCGCACCGCACAAACACCAATCAACACCCTAAAACAACTCAAAAACGCAAATTATCAGACAGGGGTTATGATTGCAACAACAGATGCTCAAACAAGTTGGCAGTCGGCTTTAGGTCGCTACGAAGCCATGAAAAAGGCTGGCATACCCCCACGTTATACACCAAAATTCAATCATGACATTACCGTAGATAATTTAGCCAAAAATGCTGACATTGTTTATCGGTCAGGATTAGCAGATACTTTTGTTGTGAATAATAGAGAGGGTAAAATTTGGGATAATATTACAAATCAAGGTATGCCAAGCCAAGCCATCAATCAAGAGTTAAACAAAGTTAAACTGTCTGTATTGCCATCTCCTTATCATGAAGAATTAAAAGCATTTTGGCAATACATTGATGAAAAGCCCCTAAATAACCAAGAAAAAGAACATATATATACACTTAAAAGAGAAGCCATGCTTGAGCATTCAATCCAATGCAAAATATCGGCACTATCCAGCAAAACCATCAGGAAAAATTATCCTAATATCAGCGAAAAGAACGCACAAAAAATAGAACTTCTTGTAAATTCAATGCTAGAACAATACGCCACTCCCCAAGCTCAGCAAGAGATTTTAGAAAAAATCCATAGCCAACTCCCTGATATTGCGAGTGGCAAAATCACTCTACCTGATCCGCCAACCAATGACATAGACAAATCCAAAAATCAAGGTCAAAGCAGATAATAATCTGATTTTATAATTCTTATTTGAACCTTTTTACTTATTACCGTATGTAAAAAAGGTTCACAAAGCAAAAACGCCACCAACAGCAATTGGCAGTGTATTTACATAATAAAATTGTCTTTCACCCAACAGTTTTATTATCCCAAACAGAGCAGAGTTTGATTTATCAAGTACTGTAATTTATCTCCCCCTATCTTTTATCAATCCTTTGGTTAGCTTGTTGATTTCTTGTTTTATATCACTATTCTCACTTGTAAGGTTCTTGGCATAGTCTTGGTAGCGCTTTGCCACTTCATTATGGGTCTTTTTGATGCTCTTAGCTTGAGCGGTTGTCGGTGGTTTTTTGGTTGGTACACCCTGCCCTTTTCTTAAGTTTTCATGAAATTTAGATTGGTTATAGCCATCTTTGGCTTGAAAACGATGTATTCGGCGTGTTGCCGTGGCTGATATGCCCTGCTCTTTGAGCTTGTGTACAAAATTCACACGGTAATTGTGCAAATCCTGCTTGCGTGGATTTAGCCTTTCCCCTTTATCGTTTGTGGCATTAATTAGTACATGAACATGGGGGCTGTCAGTGTCCAAATGTTGAGCCAAAAAGTATTGATGGCCATCAAATTCTTCTTTAACAAGGTTTTTTACCGCTTCTTTCATGGCTTGTGGGTTTGTTCCATTTGGCATTGAAAAGACAAAATGAAAAGCTTCTCTGCGTGAGCCTGTTTCGTGCTTATCGTGCATTCCTTGAGCAGCCCAAGCTTCTAATAAATGCTTTTGCTCATCTTTACCTTTGTAAGTGTTACCGTCTTGGTCTTCAAGTTCTACATTGCCATGCCGCCCAATATAATTGGCGTGAGCCTGAGCTCTATTAGCACCTTTTGAAGAACCACTGATTTTTACAACCACTTGGGGCAATTTGGCATTTGTTGCTTTAATAGCATTGGCAACCGCCTGTTTTCTTGGCGTTAAATAATTGCGGCTAGATGGTGAAGATTTAACGCCGCCGCTAGATTTTGACTTGGTTGTTTTAGTTTTTGTTCCAACAAACCAGTCTTCAATATCATCAAATAATTTTGTCATTTATTTACCAATTCTAATCAATTTAAAGAGTATTTGTACTAATATATTCCAGTGCTATTATTTAAAATATTTTTAACAATCGTTATGTGTTTAACAATCTCATTATAAAGCTGATTAATTGGTAAGTCTCGATTGTCGCCTATATTATTTGCTTTTGCGATTTGGTTAATATTCACGCCGATTTTATGCAGTTCGTAATTTGACTTTTTAAGCTGCTCAATCTCGCCACCAAATAATTTTTTGGATTTTGCATCATAATACATATGATTGCATAAAATAGTTGTTATGTAATATTGTATTGAATTTTGGTTAATCTCTGCCAGCTGATGCAAAAATTCATAATCGTAAATTGGTAATGAAAATTGAACTCTTTGCTTTTTGACATGAAATTTTTTTCGTGAAAGCTCTTTTACCAAGTTGTAATTTTTTGCCTGCTTAGCTGCAAAAATTTTCTCGTTGTTTTCTTTTATCAATTTTTGATGTTGCTGGATATATAATTTTTTCCTATCAATTGCTTGTTTTTGTATCTCATGCTGAGCTGGTTTTTCATCTTGGTTATCGGCATCTTTTTTCATCATTTCATCAACAATGGCGATAATCGCTTTTGTTCGTGATGATGATCCGAGATTTTTTTGAGCGTAAAATTTTAAAAATTCTTTGTGTTTTTCACTAAGACCTTTGATTAAAAAAGTGGAGCTTGTCATAACAATAAATCCAATAATGAACAATAACAACAATGACAATTATAACACAAAATATATATTTTTGACGGCTTTAGCCTATCCTGCATTAAAAAAACAAAAAAGAAGTCACCCATCCTAGTTGCCTTTTGCCCCTGATTGCATGGTATCTTTGATATATTTAGTATACTTTTCTAAAGATTGTTTTAAAATGTTTTCATTTGTTTTAAATTTCCCTTGACTTATGTTTTATGTTGTTTTAAAATGTTTTCAAATTTTTGGATAGTATTGACTTTTGTTTTATTATGTTTTAATATGTTTTCACTTTAGTTAAGAGGTGAAAACATGGCAGAAAAAGACAAAGTACCTGTTGCCGCCATACGCCAAATTGTGCAAATGCGCAATGATGAGTATCGCAATTGTAGCTACAAAATGATTGCTGAAAAAATCAAAGATGATTTTGGTGTTGAAGTTACGCAGCAGGCAATTGGGTATCTTTATAGAAGAAATAAAGATAAATTTACAGAGATGAGAGATTCAGAATCAGCAGAATACTCCCAAAAATCCGTAACCCGAGATACTGTAAACAAGCCTACAAAACTTAGTAAGCCTGTTTTTAAACCAAAGAAAAAACCTGCTTTGGATGAATCTGCTTTTGAGAAAGACGAAGCAGTCGATCTAAAAAACCTTTTTGAACCAACGGAGTAAGCTATGAGTTATCCATTAAACAACAGTATTCACTTTGTGATGCAATCGAAGGGTGGCGCTGGTAAGAGTGTTGTGAGCTCTTTACTATCTCAATATCTACTTAAAAATGCTGAAAATGTATCTTTGATTGATATTGACCCTAGTAATAAAACCCTTGCTGCATATAAAAGCCTAGATGTTGAACAAATTGACATCATTAAAGATGATGAAAATATTGTAGATCAGTCTAAATTTGATGGATTTTTACAAAAATTCTTGCAAAGTGAGAATGAAACATATCTTGTAGATACTGGGTCAGGCGAATACTTACCTTTTAACAATTATCTGACGATTATGGGTATTCCTGATATGATTCAAGCCTTTGGGAAGCATATTTACATTCATGTTCCTATTAATTACGGTCAAGCTGAAGATGATACTAAGAAATGCCTGATTAATCTTGCTGCTAGCTATCCAAACGTGGGTATCATCGTTTGGGAAAATGAATATTTTGGCAAGTCGAGTGTTGAGTTTGTGAAAACCAAAGCATATCAATCAATTGAAAATATCATTGGTGCTGTCAAAATTCCTAAGCTGAATGCAGATACTTTTGAAAAAGATTTCAAAGATATGCTTAAAAATGGAATGACTTTTGAGGACGTGCAAAACGATGATAAATATTTCCAGTTTTTCAGTAAAGTTCGCCTAGGTAACATTGAAAAAGATATTAATAAAAGAATTGATGAAGTTTTTAAATCGGAGTAAGCGATTAGTGAGAAGCACCTTATCTTTTTGATAGGTGCTTCGTGATTTAATTTGGGGTGTGTTGTGGATATTGATGATAGCAAAAAACTAACTCATGAAATTTTTGAGCAAACGGGGCTTAAAGTTGGTACTGATGACCCTGCTATTATTTTAGCGGCGGCTATCAATGCGATTCTAAGCAAGCGTATGGAACAATATGATGCGAATCTATACGAGTTTACCGAGCAGTATATTCAGCGACTAAATCAACAGATGGGTAGTTCTGACTCAGTGCTGGAGGATAAAATTCAGGGCTTTGGTGTGATCGCCGATGGTATCAATCAAGATTTTGATGCGAAGCTAAAAGAAATACTATCCAAAATTGATGATAAAAATAAAGAGCTAAATTTTATTTTAACGAAAATACAAGCTGGTAATGACAAGGCGGCTGAAGAGCAGTTTTCTTCTTTCTTGGAAAAAGTACAACACCAAGTGCAGCTGCTTGCTAAAAAACAAGCTCAGCTCAGCCAGCAAAAATATAGAGAGTTGGCGGTTGGTGGTATTGCTTTTGGTGTTGGCGTATTCTGCTGCATGATTGTTATGCTGTTGGTTAAATAAAATACCCCATTGGGGTATTTTTATTTTTATGAGATGCTAATTACTGCTGTTTAAGTTTTTCTATCTCTTGTTCAGCTTGGGCGATGACAGCCAAGGCTTCATTCTTTTTTCTCTCATGAGCTTCTAAATCATGCTGGGCGTTTGGATATTTTTTCAGCAGTTGATCAGCTCTTAAATTTTTATATTTAAGTGTGCTGATTTGATTTTGAAGCGTTTTAATTTTTGCTACAATTGCTGTTTGCGCTGCATTTGCGCTGGCACAATTTTCTGAACTTTGCTTATTGGTTTTACAAGCCTCCAGAATCTCAAGCCTTTTTTCTCTGTCGTTCATTAGGTAGTCGGCGGTGTAGGTCTTTTCCGAACAGCCGTTAAGCCCAATAAGTACAGCACAAATAATTAAAGCATTTTTCATGGTAAGTACCTCTTATATACCCAATTTAGTTTGCCTGTGTTTTTTGATGTATTCATAAACCCAATCTCTGATAAGTACTGATTTATTGCGATTATTTGCTTTGGCAATGTCACCAAAGCTTTTTGCTAATGCTCTATCTAGCCTTACAGTTATTACCGCCTCATCCTTTTTGGTCACTCATATACTCCATAAAAAGTTAAAAAGCAATTATACTGTAATTGCTTTTTAATGTAAATTTAAGTATTTTTATTTTATCTTATCTAAACCTTGGAAGTTTCCTCTTCTTTCATCATTCATTAAATCACTCTCCCATATTTTAATAATTTGCTTGTAATTTCCTTCGTTAAGGTAGCGACCCTCTATTCTTGATGTATTGATTCGTTTGATGTTATTTAAGACAAATTGCTCAGCATTTTGAAGTATTATTTCAAACTCTTTTTTTAGTTCTTGTTGGCGTTTATTTTTCTCTTCTTCTGCTAATTTAGCTGATTGATTCTTTGCTTGCTTAAGCTGCTCCAAGGTTGGATGTTTTTGGACTTCTTCGTCATTGTACCAGCTAGATGGTGTAAAATTAAAGCTCTTAAGATTTTCTATATGCTTGGATTGCAGATGTACGTTACACAATTCATCAACAATCACTTCAATATCACTACCAGTTTTATTTTCAATTTTAGCAGCAAATAATACCAATTGTTTTGGCGTCATTTTGAAATTTCTATAAATGTCTATTGATGGTTTTTGGCTGGATTCAGGCTTTTCTTTGAGCTCAAAGAAAAATTTGACCGCTACAAATTTACGTCCTGTTTTAACAAGTTCATATCGGGCATCAAGTGGAGATTTTTCGTTAATTTCTTTAACAGCTGGCGCTAAAACCCAGCGCTTTAAATCTGCTGTTAGCGGGTATTTGTCAATTAATACCAGCATATAACGTAATTCATCAAAAGAAATTTGCACCCAGCCTTTGCCAGTTTTTTTATTGAGATAACGCATAAATAACTGATAGATTCTATAGCTGTAAATGCTACCAAATTCTGCCACATCGGATAATAAAAACTGAGTGAAGCTTGCTTTTAAATCGCTTAGTAGTGGCAAAACCTTAGGGTGGAAAATAACTCTTGCGATTGTATCATCACTAACTTTACTCACTGGAGTGTTTGCGTCTAAAAAGTTATACATTCTCAACGAATTAATATATTTCTGATAATCCTCTTTATTTTTATATTTTTCTCTCAATTTTTTTTCAGCATTTCGGTCATAACGCAAAACTTCAGATAGCCAGTGAAATTCTTTTACGCCTAGCGGTGTTAATATATGTATAGTTTTCTTCATTAAATCTTTAGTTGCTTGGCGTATTTCCTTGGCTACATTATCGGGATTTGCCCCAAGCTCCACAAAATCACTTCTCGAGATATAAAATTGGGTTTCGGGTTCAACTGGTACGCCTTTGGGTATTTGCTTAAGGGCACAATAAATTAATCGCTGCTCATTAAGCGTTAAATTATAAGCCGATGTTACTATTGAATTATCCATTGCTATTAAATCATTCATGTTTTATCACCTTTGGATTGATTATGAGAAATATTATAACACTCATAATATGAGATGTAAATATAATTCATACTTCACCGTCTTTTTCTCATACTTCACCGTCTTTTTCTCATACTTCACCGTCTTTTTCTCATACTTCACCG
>ERZ1023241.110-NODE-110-length-29985-cov-27.205546_pt1 | contig 29985 bp, 21 predicted proteins | sample MGYA00380455_ERZ1023241 | MGnify/ENA primary metagenome ERZ1023241 (study PRJEB33173, sample SAMEA4830304) | metagenome | study: EMG produced TPA metagenomics assembly of the PRJEB25223 data set...
AACCCCGGTTACCGCCGTGAAAGGGCGATGTCCTAGGCCTCTAGACGATAGGGACAAATGAGGCAAATACACAGGTAAAGCAAGACTTATTTGGTGGAGTCAAGGAGGATCGAACTCCTGACCTCTACAATGCCATTGTAGCGCTCTACCAACTGAGCTATGACCCCAGTCTGTGTGAGCGCTATATTATGGATATAACGCTCAGCCGTCAACTAAAAAATAAATCAAGCTTGATCAACTGCTTCATTTTTCGGCAGTTTCAGGCTCTCATTCAGTTTTTCCCAAGCTTTTACTTCTTTCTTGCTAGGACCACCGACCACTTCCAGCGCGTGGCGCAGACGGGCAAAAGTCAGATCCGGACCAATAGTAACCATGGTCTGCATGACTGGGGTAGAAGCGGTTGAACCGGCAATCGCAATAAAGAACGCTGGCATAAAGTCACGTAATTTAACGCCCATCTGATTCGCCAGATCCATCAGTGTTTGGCTGACAGTGTCATTGTTCCAGGTGAACAGGCTTTCCAGACGCCAGATCGCAAATTGCAGGCTTTGACGAACTTGTTCTTCAGAAAGTTTTTTGCTTTCGAACTGTTCTTTAGTCAAAGTCGGGAAATGGTAGAAATAATGCGCTGACCAATTCACTGCTTCAGACAGCAGATTGATCCGTGGTTGAATTGCAGCAGCGATTTCTTCCAGTTTGGCACGGTCTGCTTTCCAAGCCAATAAGGTATCTAGCAGTTCAGCAGGAGAGAGAGCTTTAATCCACTGACCATTCAACCAGTTTAGTTTTTCAACATCAAAGATTGGACCACCCAGAGAGACACGGTTAATGTCAAAGTGTTCAATCATTTCAGCCAAAGTGAATTTTTCACACTCATCTGGCATTGACCAGCCCATACGGCCTAGATAGTTCAGCAATGCTTCTGGCAATACGCCGATATCTTTGTAGTAGTTAATTGAGGTCGGGTTCTTACGTTTAGACAGTTTTGATTTGTCCGGGTTACGCAGTAGAGGCATGTGGCACAGGACTGGCATGTCCCAACCAAAGTATTTATACAGCAACTGATGTTTTGGTGCAGATGGAATCCACTCTTCACCACGAATCACATGGGTAATTTGCATCAGGTGATCATCAACCACGTTTGCCAGATGGTAAGTTGGCAGACCATCCGTTTTTAGCAGAATTTGCATGTCGACTTGCGCCCATGGAATTTCTACTTCACCGCGCAGCATGTCATTAAAGGTACATACCCCTTCAGTCGGCACTTTCATGCGGATCACGTGCGGTTCACCAGATGCCAGACGACGTGCCACTTCTTCTTTAGACAGTTTTAGACCGCGGCCATCGTAGCGTGGAGTTTCGCCACGAGCCTGCTGTTCAGCACGCATTTCATCCAGTTCTTGCGCTGTTGCAAAACAGTAGAAAGCATGACCTTTATCTACCAGTTCTTCTGCGTATTTTTTATAGATGCTCATTCGTTCTGACTGACGGTACGGTGCATGTGGACCACCGACATCTGGGCCTTCTGACCAGTTCAGGCCTAACCAGCGTAGGGAGTCCAGAATCATTTTTTCAGATTCAGGAGTAGAACGCAGCTGATCCGTATCTTCAATACGAAGAATGAATTCGCCACCGTGCTGTTTGGCAAAACACAGGTTGAACAGGGCAATATAGGCAGTTCCCACATGCGGGAAACCGGTAGGAGAAGGTGCAATACGAGTACGAACAGTCATAACCGGATCTAATCTTAAATATAAAATTGCAGCTATTATAACGAAAAAGCCACATCACTTAATGCTTTATTCAACATTGAATGATGCGGCTTTTCAGGATGAGCAAAATATAACGAATGTGGAGAACTAAAACTAAGTCTTATGAATTGCTCGGAGAAAAGATACTTTGCACAAAGCGGGTAAAGCGCAAGTTTTGAGCTGCAAAAAAGCTTTGAGTCGGATTTGATTTGAACGCAGTCAGCGCTTTAAGTTCATCCTCAGTATGAAAAGCATTTTTATCAGCTTTATGTTGCTGAATTGCTTTTTCAATTGGTGAGGTTTTCACTTCAATTGCACTTACAGAGGCTTTAGGTAGCTCTGTTTTCACAACTACGGCATGGCCAAGTTGAATCGAGAACAGCGTGATAAGACTTAGGATGCTGGCTGTAAATATTTTAAATTTCATATCCAAACTTCCTCCTTGGCTCTGGTTAATCTTGTTTTGTTAAAAATGTTGTTATAATACTGGCTACAATCTAATCACATTCAGATATAAAAAAGTAGAACCAGGTCACATTTTTTACAAAAAACTAATATTTCTCTGTGGAAAATTACTAAATCTCAGAATTTCCACATTTAAGTTGCCTATTTGTAACAGATAACTGTGTAGAGATCGTGAAGAACTGTCTTATATTGTAGCAGGATATTAAATTTTTAGGGGAAAATGTATCCGAAATGAATTGTGAGCATATATATCAAAAATAGAATATAATTGTATAAAATATTATAAACATATGATTGTTAAGTAATTTTTTTGTTTATATAGTGCTGGGTAAATTAGCAATGAGTGCCCATCATGAAAAAGATAATAACTTCTACTATTTTAGTATTACTTGGTGGAAGTGCCATTCCTGGCTATGCTGCAAAAGACTTTCTCAACGTTTCCTATGATCCGACCCGCGAATTCTATCAGGAATATAACGAAGAATTTGGTAAGTTCTGGAAACAGAAAACCGGGCAAGCGGTCAACTTTAAACAGTCACATGGCGGTTCAGGCAAACAGGCACGCTCTGTGGTGGATGGCTTGCAGGCCGATGTAGTCACATTGGCACTGGCCAATGACATCGAAGAAATCGTCAATGCAGGCTTAATCAAAAAGGGCTGGCAGAAAGAGTTCCCAAGTAATTCGGCTCCTTATACCTCTACGATTGTATTTCTGGTTCGTAAAGGCAATCCAAAACAGATTAAAGACTGGAATGACCTAACCAAATCAGGTGTTGAAATTATTACGCCAAACCCGAAAACCGGTGGTGCACCGCGCTGGATTTATTTATCGGCATGGGGGTATGCCCTAAAACAGCCAGGTGGTAATGATGCCAAAGCCAAAGAACTGGTGAAAAAACTCTATGCCAATGTCAAAGTACTGGATTCAGGTGCGCGTGGTTCCTTAACGACCTTTGCTGAACGCGGGATCGGCGATGTATTACTCTCTTGGGAAAATGAAGCGTTATTGGCTACGCAAGGACTGGGTAAAGATAAGTATGAAATTGTCTATCCTTCGATTTCCATTCTGGCTGAGCCTTCAGTGGCGATTGTCGACAAGACCGTAGATAAAAACGGCAACCGCAATTTGGCTAAAGGTTATTTAAACTATTTATATTCACCAAAAGGGCAGGAGCTGGCAGCGAAATACTACTTCCGTCCACGTGATGCCAAAGCAGCAGCAAAATATGCGGCGCAATTCCCAAAAATCCAGACTTTTACCATTGATAAAGTCTTTGGCGGCTGGGCAAAAGCGCAGAAAACCCATTTTGTGAATGGGGCCATTTACGATCAGATCTCTGCGGAAAATCGTAAATAATTTCAATTACTGAATCATAAGTACAAAGCGGATAATTTATTATCCGTTTTTTTTATATCTAAAGCATAAAATGCTATAAAAATTGGATAAGCCTTTAATCTAGATATTTTTATTATATAAAACATGAAATTAAAACAAAAAATAACTAAATATTACCCTGTATGCACTTTGTTTGCTCAATTGCGAAAAATAACTTTATTTCATATAGTTATATCTAATGAAGATAATCTCCCGATACTCTTATGAAAACTCAATTAAAATCACTGGTTAGTGCTGCTTTATTGGCAACAGGTCTGACATTTACTGCAACTGCGAGCCAAGCCGCGGATCGTGAATTCTTGAACGTTTCTTATGATGCAACCCGTGAATTCTATGACGAATTCAACAAATCTTTTGGTGCCTACTGGAAAAAACGAACCGGTATTGATGTGAACTTTAAACAGTCTCATGGCGGTTCAGGTAAACAGGCCCGTTCTGTGGTTGACGGTTTAAAAGGTGATGTGGTGACCTTGGCATTGGCAAACGATATTGAAGAGATCGTAAGATCTGGTCAGATCCAGCCAGGCTGGCAAAAAGAGTTCCCGCACAATTCTGCACCTTATACTTCAACGATTGTCTTCATGGTACGTAAGGGTAACCCCAAAGGAATTAAAGACTGGAAAGATCTGACTAAACCGGGTGTAGAAATTATTACACCAAATCCGAAAACTGGTGGCTTGCCACGTTGGGTTTATCTGTCAGCTTGGGGTTATGCAGAGAAACAGCCGGGTGGTAGCAAAGCCAAAGCCCAAGAATTTGTCGGCAAGCTTTATAAAAACGTCAAAGTGATGGACTCTGCTGCACGTGCATCGATGACCACATTTGCTGAACGTAATATTGGTGATGTGTTGTTAACTTGGGAAAATGAAGCTCTGGTAACGCAAAAAACTTTAGGTAAGAATAAGTTTGATATCGTTTATCCATCTTTGACCATTCTGACTGAACCCTCTGTAGCCATCGTAGATCGTACAGTGGATAAAAATGGCAATAAATGGTTAGCTAAAGGTTATATCAACTATCTTTACTCTCCACTTGGTCAGGACATGGCAGCACGACATTTCTACCGTCCACGTAATGAGAAAGTATTAGCCAAATATTCATCACAGTTCCCAAAAATTAAAACCTTTACCATTGATGAAGTATTCGGTGGCTGGGCCAATGCACAGAAAACTCACTTTGTGAATGGCGCAATCTTCGACCAGATCTATAACTCGAAGCGTTAATCTGTTGATTAGAAAATAAATTTAAAATATAAAAAAGCTTCCTCGATGGAGGCTTTTTTATCGGCTGTCGAAAAATAAAAACGGTTTTCTCTATAGAAATTAATATTTATCTACAAAAAGTCGTTTGGAGCTTTAGCTAAACAGAGTGATAATGTGCAGTTAAATTTTTCGCCCTATTGATTGAGTTTTTATGTCACATATTTCTGTATTACTTCACGAAACGATTGATGCCTTACTGGCTGGTCGCAATACGGGAATTTATGTGGATGGAACCTTTGGTCGCGGTGGGCATACACGTTTATTACTTTCCAAATTAGATGAAAATGCACGCGTCTATGCTTTCGATAAAGACCCGCAAGCATTGGCTGTTGCCGCAGAACTGGAACAGGGAGATTCACGTTTTAAAATTATCCATGCCAGCTTCGCTGATTTAAAACAGGCATTAGCTGAGCAGGGTATTGAAAGTGTAGATGGTGTGATGGCTGACTTAGGGGTGTCTTCACCGCAGCTGGATCAGGCAGAACGCGGTTTCAGCTTTATGAAAGATGGCCCGCTGGATATGCGTATGGACAACTCGCAAGGTCCGACTGCAGCAGAATGGCTGGTGGATATTGAAGAAGAAGCACTGGCCAATGTGATTTTTCAGTATGGGGAAGAGCGTTATAGTCGTCGTATAGCCAAAGCGATCAAGGCTGCCGGATATATTGATACCACAGCCAAACTGGCGGAAATTGTGAAAGTTGCCCATCCAAAATGGGAAAAAAATAAACATGCTGCCACCCGAACTTTCCAGGCAATTCGTATTGCTATTAATAAAGAATTAGAAGATATTGAAACTTTCCTCCCTCAAGCGGTTGAAATTTTAAAACCAGAGGGACGTTTGGCTGTGATCAGCTTTCATTCATTAGAAGACCGGTTGATTAAACAGTTTATTCAAAAAGAATCAACGCTTGAAGAAGATTCAGGCTGGGGAATGCCGCAACAACAAAAGAATACGCGACGTTTAAAGAAAATCGCCCGGGTCAAGGCAAGTGATGAGGAAGTTAAAGCCAATCCTCGTTCACGTAGCGCATGGCTGCGCGTGGCAGAACGTTTAGCTTAATAGGCACATCATGAAAACTGAAGTGGTTGATAAAAAAACAGAAAAGTTATGGCTGAAAAAAGTCATTGTTTACCTCATATTGATATTGATGGTCTTCATCAGTGCGGTATTTGTCGTCTTCCAGGTCTTTGAATACCGTCAGGATAATCGCAAATTGAGTACTTATCTGCGTGAACGGGATGACCTGAATGCAGAGTGGGGACGTTTGCTGATTGAACAGCAGACTTTCGGTGCGACCGCGCAGATTGGTACCCGTGCAGTGACCCAGTTAAGGATGTATTCACCTCCGATTTCACAGAGTGTCGTGATTTCCTTACCACAACCTTCAGATGAGAAAAAATAAGGCTAGCGCTCGAACATGGTAGACAAGAGAAAGAAGCAACCGGTACGTAAAAAGCAGTCCGTCACCGAGAAAAATGCCTTAAATGTTTATATCAACCGTTTTTACATCATGTGGGCCGTGGTGCTCCTGTGTTTTGTGACACTGATCGGCCGAGCTTTCTATGTGCAGATTATTAATAAGGATTTTCTGCAAAATAAAGCCAATGCCAATATTCTGCGAACCAATACCATCAAGGCCATGCGTGGCGTAATTTATGATCGTAATGGTATTCCGCTGGCGATCAGTACGCCGATTATGAAAATCGTGATTGACCCACGTGACTATTTTGATAATAAAAAACTCTATGATGAAACCATGCTGGCACTACAGAAAGAGCCGAATAGCCGTAAACTAAAACGCCAGCTCCCAGATAAAAACCTGAATCTGGATGAGCTGGCTGATGCAGTGGGTATGGATCGTGCTGAATTGCGCAAAAAGATGGAAGAGCGTCCACGTTCACGTTATCTGATCCTGAAAAAAGAAGTGCCGCCACAACAGGCGGAACTGATCATGAAGCGTAATTTCCAAGGTGTGTATACCGAGAAAAACTATAAGCGCTATTATCCTCAGCCCCAGCCAAACTCCCAGATTATTGGTCTGACCAATAGTGAGGGAATTGGGATCGAAGGTCTGGAGATGCAGCTGAATACCCGTCTTGCCGGTCAGGATGGTGAACAGCAGATTATCCGTGACAAAAAAGGCAACCGCGTTAAAGAACCGGAAGTGATTAAAGAAGTTGAGCCAGGTGAAAACATTACCCTGAGTATCGACTCACGTTTACAGTACATTATGTATCGTGAACTGACTGCAGCAGGCGTCGCCAATAATGCCCGCTCCGCAACAGCGATTGCAGTCGACGTCAAAACCGGTGAAATTCTGGCAATGTCTTCTTGGCCCTCTTATAACCCGAATGACAAGAATGGCTTATTAAATAAAGACGCAATGCGTAACCGTGGCGCTGTCGATTCCTTCGAGCCGGGTTCAACCATGAAGCCGCTAACCGTGGCGATGGCTCTAGAGAGCGGTAAATATACGGCCAATTCGGTGATCAATACGAGTCCAGGTAGTATGCGAGTCGGGAATCATACTATTCGTGATACGCATAACTATGGTCAGTTGACACTGGGTGGCATTATCCAGAAATCATCAAACGTTGGTGTGGCCAAATTGGCTTTATCACTGCCGTATGAAACTTTACCGACTTTCTATAAACGTCTTGGTTTTGGTCAGCGTTCCGCAGTGAAATTTCCGGGTGAAAGTTCCGGCCTGATTCTGCCGCCAAGTAAATGGAATGTGTCTGAAGTAGCAACCATGGCGTATGGTTATGGTCTGAATGCGACTGTGCTGCAATTAGCTGATGCCTATGCCATGCTGGCGAACAAAGGTGTGAAAGTGCCTTTAAGTCTATATAAGTTAGAAGAACAGCCACAAGGCGAGCAGATGATTGATCCACAAATCGCAGAACAGGTTCTGCTAATGATGGAAACAGCAACTTTGCCTGGTGGTACAGCAACCCGTGCAACCGTACCTGGTTATCGTGTTGCAGGTAAAACCGGTACTGCGCATAAATTGCGTGCCGATCGTAAAGGCTATTCAACCAGTGAATACCGTGCTTTATTTGCTGGTGTAGCACCCGTGAGTGATCCGCGTATTGCTATGGTGGTGGTCGTGGAAAATCCGCAAGGGTCTTATTATGGTGGTACGGTATCTGCACCTGTCTTTGCCCGTGTGATGCAGGAATCTTTACGCCTGCTAAATGTCCCGTTGGACAAACCTTTAGAATCTCCCAAAGTCCAGTAAATAGGTGATCAATGTCCATTACATTTCAAGATCTCTACGCCGTTCAAGAACCTGCTGAATGGATGCGACAATCCTTTCAGGGTTTCGAACTGGACAGTCGCAAAGTTAAACTGGGGCAAATTTTTATTGCTCTGACCAGCTTGTCTCAACCTGAAAAAACCGCAGAATATGCCAAGAAAGCCCTGTCATTGGGTGCACTGGCCGTAATTTCAGAACAAGAGCTAGGTGTTACTCCAGCTTTGGTAGTACCCAATGTCCGTCACTTGATGGGCGAGTGGCAAAAGCGCTATCTGCAAGCGACTCAGCCAGTCAAGGCTGCCCGTATTCTGGCCGTAACTGGTACCAATGGTAAAACCACAATTTCCCTTCTGGTTGCTGAGTTGCTGATGCTGCAAGCTAAAGCCTGTGCAGTTATGGGGACTACAGGGAATGGTGTTTTGCCGAATCTGGAAGCCTCTTCTCATACCACACTGGATGCCCTGCAATTGCAAAATGCCTTGCATGCCTATGCACAGGCAGGCGCGGAATTTGCTTCAATTGAAGCGAGTTCGCATGGTCTGGAGCAGGGCCGTCTGAATGGTTGTGCGATTGAAATTGCGGCTTATAGCAATTTAAGTCGTGACCATCTCGACTATCACGGTACGCTGGAAGCTTATGCAGAAGCAAAATCGCGTTTATTCAGCTTTGAATCTCTGAAAGTTGCAGTCATCAATATTGATGACGCACATGCAGAGGTGATGCTGAATGCTGCAAAAGCCAATCCGAATCAGCCGAAAATTCTGACTTATTCTTTGTCGCAAGCAGCTGATTATCAGGTTCAGGATATCCAGTACAGTATTTCCGGTGCTGAATTTAAATTGATCACTGCACAAGATACATTTACTGTGCATAGTCCTTTGCTGGGTCATTTCAATATCGAAAATCTGGTTGCGAGCCTGGTTGTGGCAGAGCAAGCCGGTTTTGCATTAGCCGATTTAATTGCAACTGTGCCTGAGCTGAAAGGTGCCCCAGGCCGTATGCAGGTCATTCGTGATGATGAGCGTTTATTTGTCGTGGATTATGCGCATACTCCAGATGCTCTGACTCAGGTCTTGCTCACGCTGAAGCGTCATGTCAGCCAAAAACTCTGGGTTGCTTTTGGTTGTGGCGGTGATCGTGATCGTGGCAAACGTCCGTTGATGACTCAGGCGGCCCTCGAAGGTGCTGATATTGCAGTGCTGACTTCGGACAATCCGCGTACTGAAGATCCAAACCAGATTTTCGCTGACATGAAGCAGGGTATCGATTTTTCAGACAAAAGCTATCATGAAATTCATGACCGTCGTGAAGCAATCCGCTTTATAGTCGACCAGGCGCAGCCAGGTGACATTGTGGTGATTGCCGGTAAGGGACACGAAAATTATCAGGAAATTGATGGGGTGCGACATTGGTTTGATGATGTGGTCGAGGTACAAGCCGCAATTGATGCCCAGCATCACAACCGTGATTTAGCATTTCCAGCGCATTAGGATTTCACATGCATACTTCAACAACAAGTACCGTGCCTCTAGAGCCATGGACAATTGAACAGTTACAGCAAGCCACTCAGGGTTATTGGCTGAATGATAAAAAACCTGAAAGTCAGATTAAGCGGATTTTAACTGATTCCCGTTATGCCGAAGCAGGTGACGCTTTTCTGGCACTCAAAGGTGAGCGTTTTGATGCGCATGACTTTATCGCCCAAGTGGCTGAGAAGGGCTGTGGAGTCGCAATTGTCAGTCGACCTGTTGATGCAGAGATTTGCCAGCTAGTAGTTGAAGACACTCGTCTGGCGCTGGGTCATCTTGGCGCATATCGTCGTCAGCAAAATCCACAGCTCAAAGTCATTGCTTTGACAGGCAGTAGCGGTAAAACCACGACCAAGGAAATGCTGGGCAGTATCCTGTCGCGTCTGGCACCGACTTTAGTCACTCGCGGTAACCTGAATAATGATTTGGGTGTCCCAATGATGTTACTGGAACTGCGTGCTGAACATCAATATGCGGTGATGGAGCTGGGTGCGAGCCATCAAGGTGAAATTGATTACACTTCCAATCTGGTACAGCCGCATGTGGCCGGTATCATTAATATCGGTACTGCACACTTAGGGGAGTTTGGTGGCCGTGATGGGATTTGTCGCGCTAAATCTGAAATCTATTCACATATTTCTGAAACTTCGATTGTGCCTGCAGCGGATGATTATGCCGAGCAGATTCGTGCAGCCGTCAAAACCGAGAAGACTCTAAGTTTTGGTCAGGGCGGTGATGTCTATGCAACTGACGTAGAACTACATCCACAATCTGCGACTTTCACGTTAAATACACCACAAGGCACTATAACTGTAAATCTGCCATTTGCTGGTGAACACAATGTGCAGAACGCAACTGCAGCAGTGGCTTTCTCTTTGGCGATTGGTATTAGTCTGGATGATATCGTGGCTGGCCTTGAACAGGCTGTTGGTGCCAAAGGTCGTTTGAACTTTATTCCGCACAAAGATTTTTTATTTATTGATGATACCTACAATGCCAATCCAAGCTCGATGCGTGCAGCGGCTGAAGTTTTAGCGCAGCAGCAGGGTATTCGAGTGATGGTGACCGGTGATATCGGTGAACTGGGTTCATCTGCCGCGATCGAGCATTATAAACTTGGTCGGGATCTGGTATCGGTCAAAGGCATTAATTTTGTGGTGGCTGTGGGTGAATTTGCTCCAGCTGCACAAGAAGGTGCACGTAGTACGCAATATGGTAAGAAGATGCAGGCTTTCCTCAATCAGGAGCAGGCTTTACCATTTTTAATTGATTTGATTGAAACACATCATCCCCAGCCAATGTCTTTTCTATTTAAAGGGTCGCGTTTTACCCATATGGAAACATTAATGGCTGCATTGATGGAGAAACTCTAAATGCTGTTATGGCTATTTGACCAGCTGGCGGGCTTTGATAGCACGTTTCAGGTGGTTCGTTATTTAACTTTACGTGCTTTGCTCAGCGTTTTGACTGCTATGACTATCGGTTTGGTCTTGGGTCCGATCATGATTCGCAAATTGCAGGCACTAAAATATGGTCAGGCAGTAAGTTCGTTTGCTCCTGAGAATCATGCCAAGAAAATGGGCACACCGACCATGGGTGGGGTATTAATCCTGCTCTCGATCGGGATCTCCACCTTACTGTGGGCGGACCTGACGAATCCTTATGTCTGGATTGTGCTCTCGGTGATGGTGATTTTTGGTGCCGTTGGTTGGGCGGATGACTGGATTAAAATCCGTTATAAGGACAATGCCGGTTTACCTGCACGTAAGAAATTCTTCTGGACATCAGTGGGTTCTTTGGGTGCTGGTATTGCGCTGTATGTGATCGCCCAGCAGCAACCGAATCCGGTAGTGACTGCCAATATGCTGGATGTGTTAATTCCATTCTTTAAGGATCACACCATTCCATTGTCTGTGATTCCGCTGGGAATTGGCTTCATTATTTTCACTTACTTCGTGATTAATGGTGCATCCAATGCCGTAAACCTGACCGATGGTCTGGATGGTCTGGCAATTATGCCAATTGTCCTGGTTGCGGCAGGTTTAGGGGTATTTGCTTATTTGGCAGGCGATGTACGTTTCGCTAACTACTTACATATTCCTTATGTGAAATATTCTTCTGAACTGGTGGTGATCTGTGCTGCGATGATCGGTGCCGGTCTGGCATTCCTCTGGTATAACGCTCATCCAGCTCAAGTGTTTATGGGTGATGTGGGTGCGTTATCTTTAGGTGCGATGCTGGGTACGATTGCCGTGATGGTGCGTCAGGAAATCGTGTTTGCGATTATGGCAGGTGTATTCCTGGTGGAAGCAATTTCTGTATTCTTGCAGATTGGTTCATTAAGAATGCGTAATAAACGCGTTTTCTTAATGGCACCGCTACACCACCATTATGAAAAGAAAGGTTGGCGTGAAACTCAAGTCGTCATCCGTTTCTGGATTATTACGATTATGCTGGTAGTTTTGGGCCTAATGACCTTAAAATTACGCTAAGAAATGCATTTGAAAAAGTCGGCGCATGCCGGCTTTTTTGTTTTGGAGAAATTAAAAAATGAACTTACTGATGTGTCCTGTTTGTCGTGAGCAGTTACGCTTAAATGAACGTACATGGCGCTGTGACAATCAGCATAGCTATGATATAGCCAAGCAGGGTTATGTGAATCTGCATGTAGTGCAGCATAAACATAGTAAAAATCCGGGTGATACGCCTGAATCTGTGCAGGCACGCCGTGCATTTCTGAGCGCAGGTCACTATGCACCTCTGCAACAGGCTGTGGTCAAGAAAATCCGTGAGCTGCGGATTGAAAATCTGCTAGATATTGGTTGTGGCGAAGGTTATTACACCAATGCCATGCAGGCTGAAGTAATGCAATGTGTCGGCGTAGATATTGCCAAAAATGCAGTTCAGGTTGCAGCTAAACTGAATAAAGAAATTACCTGGGTGGTAGGAACAGGGGCGACCTTGCCGGTACTGGATCAATCCATTGATCTCTGTACCAGCTTATTTAGCCCGATTCCGAAACAGGAAATCTTGCGGGTATTAAAGCCAAAATCTTATTTGATGGTAGTGACGCCTGCACCACAACATTTGTACGCGATGCGGGAAGCCTTATTTGAGGAAGTGAAAGCACACGAGCCACATAAATTTGTTGAGCAGTTGCAGGATGCATTTAATCTGGTAAGTGAACAGGTGATTGATGCGCCAATGACTTTGGCTCAAGCAGATTTAAAAAACCTGATTGCTATGACTCCCTATGCTTATAAAGCTAAACCTGAACGCCGTTTGGCACTTGAGCAGCAGGATCAATTTGATTTAATGGCCCAATTCCAGATTTATGTATTTCAGAAGAAATAAATTTAAAATCTAGAAATAAAAAATCCCTCAATAATGAGGGATTTTTTATTGGTTCAGATTATTCAATTTCTTCAATCAAGTTTTCCAAAGGATCCACCACCCGATTTGGCTGTGGTGGCTGGTCTCTTGGCGCCACTCTTTCATCATCCGGTATGCGGATTTCCTGATCAGGCAAATCTTCAAAATCATTGCTTTGTCGTTTAGGTGCTACAACCGGGGCAGGGCGATATAGAGGCGTCGCTAAAGGTGGAGAAGACGGATCATGCTGTTCCTGCTCACCTTGCACTACTTTATTACGGTTAATTGGCGCCTTGGCATTACGATCCAGGCGAACCCAAGCTTCTGGTGTACCTTTTAAGGCATTACCCATAAAGTCGGTCCAGATTGGTAAGGCTGCTACGCCACCGTATTCACGGCGACCTAAAGTTTTTGGCTGATCAAAACCGACCCAGGCAACGGTGACCAGCTTGCCATTAAAACCTGCAAACCAGGCATCTTTGGCATCATTGGTGGTACCGGTTTTACCTCCAATATCGCTACGACCAATTCTTAAAGCAGCACGTCCTGTACCATGCTGAATCACATCACGCAGGATATTGGCCATATCATAAGCAGAACTAGATTTTAGAATACGTTCTGCCTGACGGTAATTACTGTCTTCAGCCGAGATTTTTGGTGTCTCTGGTTTTTGTGCTAGGGTCTTGTTATTGATTTCAATTGCTTCATCATCAGGAGTGAGCGCGCCTGTTGGTTGAGGGCTTTCTTCCTGAGCATTAATACACGAGATGCAGGCATATTCAGGCTTAGCCTCAAAAATGGTCTTGCCATAGGCGTCTTCGATCCGCGTAATAAAATGTGGCTGAATCCGATAACCGCCATTGGCGAACGTAGCATAACCAGTAGCCATTTGGATTGGTAAAACCTGAGGTGTACCTAGAGCAATGGTATAGTTCCGTGGAATCTGGTTATCCTGCAAGCCAAAATCCATAAATAACTGACGGGTACGTTCAATACCGACGGTTTGTAATAGACGAACTGAAACCGTGTTACGTGACAGATATAAAGCACGACGTAAAGGAATCATCCCTAAATAACGGCCATCCGAATTACGCGGACTCCATTTACCAATAGTAATCGGTGCATCATTGACCATGGTGTGTGGAGTCATACCACGTTCTAAAGCCAGAGCATAAACAAAAGGCTTAATGGTTGAACCCGGTTGACGCCAGCCTTGAGTCGCGCGGTTAAATTTGGATTGATAAAAATTATAACCACCGACAATGGCTTCAATCGCACCATTATTCGGGTTCAAGGCAATTAATTGGCCCTGTACCTGAGGCGTTTGTACCAGTGCCCAGGAACTTTTATTCTCATTAGGTCTTAAACGAACAATATCTTTAACTTTAACAATCTGTGAGGCTCTGCTTGGTGCAGCACCTACACTATCTGCACTACGATAAGGACGGGCCCAGGACATGCCTGACCAAGGCACAGTTACGGTTGTACCATCCTGCATCAACGCTTCAAAGCTATTATTATTGACCTTGGTCACTTCAGCAGGATAAGTATTGGCATAGACACGGAAATTTTGCAGGGGCTGATCATGAGCTTCGGCACCTCGCCAGCCATGACGACGATCATAAGCTTCTAAACCGTCCTGTACCGCCTGTTCAGCATAAGCCTGACGTTCACTATGGATCGTCGTGTAGACTTTATAACCTGAATCTATGGCCTGTTCACCAAAATTTTCTACTAGTTCGGAGCGAACCATTTCACCGACGTAGGGAAATTTGTTACGCGTACTGCGGTCAGGCATATCCAGGTTAATCGGTTCAGCAATGGCTTCCTGATATTGGCTTTGATTCAGATACCCCAATTGCAGCATGCGACCTAAAATCCAGTTACGGCGTTCTAATGCACGTTTAGGGTTGGCCACCGGATTATAACGAGAAGGTGCTTTAGGTAGGCCAGCAATCATTGCCATTTGCGCAATCGAAAGCTCATCTAAACTTTTGTTGTAATAGATTTTCGCTGCTGCCGCAATGCCGTAAGCATTTTTCCCCAAGAAAATTTTATTGACATATAAAGTCAGAATTTCTTCTTTACTTAAATTCTGTTCTATTTTACGTGCCAGGAAAATTTCAGTCAGCTTACGCTTTAAAGTACGTTCGGGACTTAAATAGTAGTTTTTGGCGACCTGCATGGTAATGGTCGAACCGCCAGTCTGTACATCAGAGCCGGTAATAGTTTCACTGACTGCACGTCCTAAGCCTTTAAAGCTGATCCCGCTGTGTTCGAAGAAACTAGAATCTTCTGCAGCGAGGAAGGCGTGAATAAATTCTTTCGGAATCTGTTCATAATTCACAGGAACAGAAAGCTTGCCACCATACTCTGCAATGAGCTCATTATCTGAGCTAAAAACTTGTAAAGGCTTTAATAAAGGTGCCTTTTTAAGCGTAGACATTTCAGGCAAAGATGGGGCAATATAGAGATACATGCCATAGAAACCCATCGGAATTGAGATCAAAATAATGATAATGATCAAAAAAAATGGATGAACAAGGCCTGAACAAGATAGCTTTTTCATAACAAGTAAGTTTTAATAAGAGCTAATGGCAAACTAATTACCGGTCAGTATATCCTTTAGATATACATATTGTTAGATGAGTTATTGTATCTGTATAAAATTATAGGCCGGCACAGATTGGTGAGTTTGTTTTTATTGGGGATAAAAAAATAATAGGAATTGTATTGTGCGCAGGTTATATCGTAAGCCAAATAAGGGGTTAATAGGAGTCGATATTAGTTCGACTTCTGTTAAAGTTTTAGAGCTCTCTGTAAAGAACGGTCGGTACTGGGTAGAAAGTTATGCTTTAGTCCCATTACCAGAAAGTAGTGTCGTTGAAAAAAATATTTTAAATCCAGAAGCGGTGGGTGATGCGTTGGGGCGTGCGATTAATTTGGCCAATACCCAGTCCAGTCAGTCAGCCTTTGCGATTCCAACCTCTATGGTCATCACCAAGATCATCGAAATGGATGCCGATATGTCGGATGATGAACGTGAAATTCAGATTCGTGAAGATGCCGAACAATATATTCCTTTCCCACTTGATGAAGCCAGTCTGGACTTTGAAGTTCTGCCAGACCGTTTAACCAATCCGAACCGGGTCAATGTCCTGTTAGTAGCGACCCGAATCGAAAATGTTGAAGCGCGTTCTGAAGTACTGCAAATTGCCAACCTCAATCCAAAAATTGCAGATGTCGAAAGTTTTGCATTAGAAAATGCATTCAAGGTGTTTTCGGATACCTTACCGATGGGGGTAAATACTGTCGGGATCCTGGATATTGGTCATAGTATGACGACCTTATCCGTCATGCAAAATAACAAGATCATTTATACCCGTGAGCAGGTTTTTGGTGGCAAACAGCTGACTCAGGAAATCCAGAACCGTTATGGATTGTCTTTTGAGGAAGCAGGGCGTGCTAAAAAAACCCGTGCCTTACCGGATGATTATGACATCGAAGTGCTGGAACCTTTCCTGGATGCAGTCGTGCAGCAGGCAGCGCGTTCATTACAGTTCTTCTTTTCTTCATCTCAGTTTAACGAGATTGACCATATTTTATTGGCAGGGGGGAATGCCAATATTCCAGGTCTGGCAAAACTATTACAGCAAAAACTCGGCTACCGGGTCACGATTGCCAATCCATTCCTGCAAATGGGCTTTTCTCCTCAAATTGATATTAAAAAAATTGAAAATGACGCGTCCTCACTCATGGTTGCATGTGGTTTGGCATTGAGGAGTTTTGATTAATGGCAAAGATTAACTTACTCCCTTGGCGCGATGAGCTAAGAATTAAAAGAAATAATGAATTTGTAGCGATTTGCGCAGGGGCACTTTTTCTGGGATTGGCAGCAGCAGGTTCAACCTGGTTCTATTACGATCAAAAACTTCAGGATCAGGAACAGGCCAACCAGCTGGTGGTCAGTACTAACCAGAATCTGGATGTACAGCTGAAAGCATTGGATGGTTTACAAGACCAGCGTAATGCAATTGTTGAACGTATGAAGCTGATTCAGGGTTTACAGACTCAACGGCCGATTGCAGTTCACCTGATTGATGAAATTGTACGGGTCACACCAGGCAATATGTACATTACAAAATTTCAGCGTACCGGCGATAAATTCACCATTGAAGGTAAGGCAGAAAGTCCGAATACAGTGGCTGAATTGCTACGTAATCTGGAAGCTTCCACCTGGTATCGTAATGCATTTATGAATGCTTTCCTGGTTGCTGAAGAGCCAAAAGATAAAGCGCCATCCTCAGTGATTCCTCGAGTAGAAGAATCTTATGGCAGCTTTACGGTCACGGTTGATCTGGATCAAATCGCTGAGCCAACACTTAAAGAAGGACAAACACCAGCCACAACTACAGCGGAGGCATCATCATGAGTAATGACGGATTCGATGAATTAAGCCAAGACGTAGTGGCTGTTCCTAGAAAAAAAATGACAGTTGAGAAATTCTTTCAACAATTCAATACACTAGATCCAAATAATTATGGTAGCTGGCCATTATCAGTCAAAATTACCTGCTGGATCTTTATTGTTATTCTGGTTTTTATGCTGGGGTATTTCGGGTTTATTCGCGGCAAGATAGAAGCAATTTCACAAGCCAGTGCTCAAGAACAAAACCTGTTAAATGAATTCCGGGAAAAGGAATCCAAGCTGCGTAATTTACAGCAGTATCAGATTCAGTTGCAAGAAATGGAAGCACGTTTTAATCAGCAATTGGAACAATTGCCGAAAGAAACTGAAATTCCAGGTCTGGTGGAAGATATTAACCTGAGTGGAGTGAACTCCGGACTGAAATTCAAGAATATTCGTCTTGAACCTGAAATCAAGCAGGAATTCTTTATTGAGCAGCCGATCGCGATTGAAGCCACTGGGGATTATCATGCCTTTGGTTCTTTTGTGAGCAGTATTGCAGGGCTTTCGCGCATCGTTACACTGCATGATTTCACCATTACAGGAACTGAAAATAAAGAAAAGAAATCTGAAATTCCTGTCATTGATTATGTGGTAAAAGCAAAAACCTATCGGTATGTAGGTAATGCAGATGCTTCATCTACTCCGGCTACAACTGATATGCAGGGAGCTCAGTAATGAATATCATTAAAATTACTTCAGCTTTAACGCTCGGATTTTTATTGGTGGGCTGCGAATCAAGAATTGATGCAGTCAATCAGGAAATGGCCAATATTCGCAATCAACCGCCATTACCGATTGAGCCGGCACCAGATTTTATTCCGACAGAAATGTTTAATTATGCAGCTCATCAGCTGAAAAGTCCTTTTCTGCCGAGCTCTTTAGCGGCTGAATTGAAAATTATGGCAGGTAAGCGGGTTTATCCGAACTTGTCACGCCAATTACAGCCTTTAGAGAGTTATCCACTAGAGACCTTAAGCATGAAAGGCAGTATGCGGAATCAGGCGGGGCAGATTCTGGCTCTAATTCAAACGCCTGATGGGGAAATTGAACGGATACAACGTGGCAGCTATATGGGACTTAATCATGGTCGTGTAACGAGAATTACGCCGACACAGATTGACTTGATTGAGATTATTCCAGATGGCCGTGAGGGATATGTGGAACGACCACGAAGTCTGGTTTTGATTGGGCCAGCGCCATAAGTTTTAAGGAATAAAAATGAATAAGAGTATTAAAGAATTTATTTTTGGGGATGCTAATACAATGAATCATGTGTTTCGTCAGTTTTCTATGGGGGCTGTCGCGATTGCTGTGATGCAAGCAGCGAGTGCGCAAGTTTCAATGACCAATGTAGTGCCAATGCAAATTCCTGGACAGGGAACTGAAATCCGGGTGATGTTTAATGGCTTGCCACCTCAGCCTCAAGCTTATCAGCTTGAATCTCCATCACGCCTGATTCTGGATTTTAATGAGGCCCAACAAAATCTAAAACAGTCTAGTATTCCAGTCGCAACTGCTGAAGCTAGTTCAGTGGATGTTAGCTCAGATGCACAGCGTTCTCGACTGACGGTGAATCTCGCTAATGCAGGTGCATTTACGACGCGTGTGGAAGGTAATACCTTTATTTTAAAAATTAATTCTGCTACTCCAGTCGCTATTGCTCAGCCTGTACAACAGCAGGTCGCTCAGGGGATCACCAATATTGGTTTCCAGCGGGGTGCGCAAGGTGAAGGACTGGTGGTAATTGATCTGGCAGGTCAGAACACACCAGTCGATGTACAGCAGCAGGGAACCAAAGTGATTGTACGGACTTTGGGTTCCAAGATTCCGACACATTTGACCCGACGTTTGAATGTGAATGATTTTGCTACACCCGTTTCAACGGTAGATGCAGTCAACCAGAATGGATCAGGCGTAATTACCATTCAGTCTGCGGAAAGCTATGAATATATGGCTTTCCAGACAGATAATAAGCTGACCATTAGTTTGAAGCGTCCAGAAGTTAAAGGGCCTTTACGTCCTAAATCAGTCGCTTATACAGGCAAGAAGATTTCTCTAGATTTTCAGGATATTGAAGTCCGTCGAGTTCTACAGTTATTAGCCGATTTTACCGATATTAATATGGTTGCTGCAGATAGCGTACAAGGTAATATTACCTTACGCCTCAAGGAAGTACCTTGGGATCAGGCTTTAGATATCGTGTTAAAAACCAAAAATCTGGATAAACGCCGTAATGGTAATGTGATCTGGATTGCACCAGTGGCAGAACTAATTAAGGCTGAAGAAGAAGAGGCTAAGGCTTTAAAACAAAGCGTTGCACTTGCACCAATTCAAACTGAATATATGCAACTCAGTTATGCAAAGGCAGCTGATATTGAAAAACTGATTACACAAAATAAATCAGCCCAGAACTCTTCTAACTCCTCGAATAACTCTTCCAATAATTCTAATGATGAAGATAAAGAAAGTTTATTAAGTTCACGTGGTTCTGTATCTATTGATGCTCGTACCAATACATTAATCGTGAATGATACTCAACCGTTTATTGATAAAATTCGTAGTATGGTCGACTTGCTTGATGTTCAAGTCAAACAAGTGATGGTTGAAGCTCGTGTTGTTCGTGCATCCACCGAATTTGCGAAAGAAATGGGTGTGAAATGGGGGATTTTATCTCAAGGTATTACTAATAACGATCATCTACTTGTAGGAGGTAGTGATACGACTCTTTGGGATTTAAGAACACCTGAAATTGATAGCGCGACGGGTATTCCAACTTATGAAATTCAACGCCCTAGTAACTTGAATGTTGATTTAGGTGTCGAGAATGCCGCTGGGCGTATTGCCTTTGGTTTAATTAGCCTTTCAGATTTTATGCTGGATCTTGAATTATCAGCACTCCAGGCAGATGGCTATGGTGAAGTGATTTCTACGCCAAAAGTCTTGACAGCTGATAAACAGAAAGCAACAGTAGAGTCCGGTTTGGAAGTCCCATACCAGTCGACTGAAGGGTCTGGGGCGAATGCAACAGCAACAACTGAATTTAAAGATGTGGTATTGAAGCTTGATGTTACTCCTAGCATTACACCTGATGGTAAAGTTCAAATGGCTTTAGATATCTCCAGTGACAGTATTGCTGGGGTAACGCCAATGGGTGAGTATTATCTAAATAAAAACCGTTTAAACACCAATGTACTGGTTGATAATGGCGAAACAGTAGTACTTGGTGGTATTTTTGAGCAAGAAACTCGAAATGCACAAACTAAAGTTCCTTTCTTGGGCGATTTACCTTATTTAGGTCGTTTATTCCGTAAAGATGTAAAAGCGGATAACAAGCGTGAGTTACTGATTTTTGTTACACCTCGAATTGTTAATGACAGTGTTTCAAGAAATCATTAATATATTTTGAATTTAACAAAATGAATAGGTGACTCCTTGCCAAGCAAAGAGTTTGAAACCCTGCCAAATATCTATTTGGTAGGGCCGATGGGGGCCGGTAAAACAACAGTAGGACGACATTTAGCAGAACTGTTAGGACGAGAATTTCTGGACAGCGATCATGAAATTGAGCGGAAAACAGGGGCTACGATTCCCTGGATCTTCGAAAAAGAGGGTGAAAAGGGTTTTCGTCATCGTGAAACTGTTGTCATTGATGAGTTAACCTCACGACCACAGCTGGTACTTGCGACTGGTGGTGGCGCAATTACTCAGGCTCCTAATCGGGATTATTTAAAGCAGCGAGGCATCGTTGTTTATCTTTATACTCCAGTTGAAATTCAGCTTCAGCGAACCTATCGCGACAAAAACCGCCCCTTGTTACAAGTCGAAAATCCTGAACAGAAACTTAGAGATCTGCTTGCAGTGCGGGATCCGTTATACCGGGAAGTCGCACATTACATTATTGAGACCAATCAGGGAGCTGCACGAGATCTGGCGCAGCGTATTCTGAATCTCATCCTTCCAAAAAAATAAGTTCAGTTGAAAAAGTGGTTATCCTCTCATGAAAACCTTATATGTCGAACTCGGTGAACGTCGTTATCCCATTTTTATTGGCAGTAACTTGAATCCTCAGGAATTGCTTGAGCCTTATATTCATGGCAAACAGGTGATGGTTGTCAGTAATGATACGGTGGCACCACTCTATCTGGATCGCTATAAGGCTGCATTGGAAAATTTGGGTAAAACTGTGGCGACCTGTATTTTGCCGGATGGTGAGAAATACAAAAATATTGAGCATCTAAACCTGATTTTTGATGCATTGCTTGAGGCGGGTTTTAACCGTGATTGTACTGTTCTGGCACTCGGTGGTGGTGTTATTGGAGATATGGCCGGCTTTGCTTCTGCCTGTTTCCAGCGTGGTGTCTATTTTATTCAGGTGCCAACGACGTTACTCTCTCAAGTGGATTCCAGTGTAGGGGGTAAAACCGGCATTAATCATCCACTGGGTAAAAACATGATTGGTGCTTTCCAGCAGCCACAAGTGGTGCTGGCAGATATGTCACAACTATTTACGTTACCAGATCGTGAACTGTCTGCAGGTTTGGCTGAAGTGATCAAATATGCCTTACTCGGAGATGAAGATTTTCTGGTCTGGTTAGAAGCCAATATGGAAGGTCTTATTGCTCGTGATGAGCAATTGCTGGCCGAAGCGGTTTATCGTTCTTGTGCGCATAAAGCCCGTATTATAGCGAATGATGAAAAAGAGCAGGGTGAGCGTGCTTTACTTAATCTCGGTCATACATTTGGTCATGCGATCGAGTCTTATCTGGGCTACGGTGAATGGCTGCATGGAGAAGCGGTAGCAACCGGTATGGTGATGGCAGCAGATTTATCCCATCGCATGGGTTGGATTTCATTAGAAGACCTTGAGCGTACAAAAAAAATCATTTCTCGTGCGCAATTACCTATTGTTTGTCCTAAAATCCCACTTGACGATTTCCTGGCTTATATGGCTCACGACAAGAAAGTTTTAAATGGGCAGCTTCGTCTTGTATTATTGCAGCAACTTGGAAAAGCGGTCATTACTCGAGACTTTGATGTCGAGTTGATGCAACAGGCGATTTTAGCTCATCAGGCATAGGTTTAAATTTTTATGACAGCATTACGTACCCCTTGGCAAAAGATTCAGCATTATTTCTGGCTGGTCTGTGGCGTATGCTGTCTATTTGCTGCCTTGGTTTTTTGGGCTATTACCGATACAGATGAAGTGGTAGAAGTAGAGAAGAAGCCGGAAACGGAAGTTGAATTACAGATTCAACCAGAAAAAGTGGCCTCAATGACCCATCTTGGTGCACTTTCTGATGAGGTTAAGCCTCTTGCTCTCAATACTCGGATTGTTGTCAATGTTAGTCATGAGCCTGAATTCCGCGGAACCAAATATATTGGTGAAGTAAAGAAACAGCATGCGATTGAGCTATTTCGTGTAGGTAATGAAGCCATTCTAAAAACCTTCCTGAAAAAGCAGCAGGATCGTAAGCCTTTTGTTTATTTAAGGCTTTCGGGTGAGAACCAGCCTGAACAATATGTATTGTTATATGGTCTGTATAAAACCGCAGCAGAAGCTCAACAGGCTTTATCAGTGCTCAATCTGAATCTGCCTAAATCCGTCCAGCCTAAAGTTGTGGCCATGCAACAATATGCCAGTCTAGTCAACAGTATGGGTTCGGAAGAACTGGCAAGTAATCAAAAACTTTATGAAATTCAGTTGAAAAATGTACCTTTACCGAAAGTCGATGAATCCGTACAGATAAGACCGAAAGCTCAACCTTCAGCACCTGTGGTCACCCCTAAAGAAAGCACCACGAGTACCACGATTGTTCGACGTGATCAGGAAGGTAATGTAGTAGATGTACAGAAATCTCAAAGTCATGTCGAAGGAAGTCCGCGCTCATCAAATGGCAATTCTCGACCTCAAGAAAACGAGATTAGTGATCCATTTAACTAGGCCGGTCTAAAATAGCGCACGGACACTTTATCTTTATTATAAATGTGCGCTTTTGGTGCAAAAAATACGCACCATAAATAATCATAATTTTCCTTTTGTAGGCTAAATCTTTGTCATTTGTGTTGTTTTGATTTTTGCTTCTTAAGTTGGCATGAAATTTGCTTTATTGGTGCATGAATTGAATTAATCTCCCTGTTTTGGCGCGAAAATGATTCGATGAATAGGCGTAATTGTCATCTTTGTTGCTTATTTTTATCTTATCCATCAGCAAAATGAATGTTATTTTTCATGCATTCCGTCTGAAAAAGGATTATGTTGAAAAGATACTCAATGATATTTTGCTCTATAAAGCTGCTTAGCTTGCCGAGTAAATCAGACAGTCACGCACAGCAGAATTTAGATTGTTTAATAGCCTATCGGGCTTAGTGAAAAGAAGGGTACGCTATGCACATGCCATCGCCTAATAATGTAGCTCCCGCTCAAGGTTTATACCAACCGGATGAGTTTAAAGATAACTGTGGTTTCGGTTTGATCGCCCATATGCAGGGTGATGCCAGTCATGATCTGGTCAAGACCGCAATTCATAGTCTAAGTTGTATGACCCACCGTGGCGGTATTGCTGCTGATGGCAAGACCGGTGATGGTTGTGGTCTATTGCTGGCAATACCTAAAGAATTCTTCCGTGAAGAGGCCAAACGCTTAAGTGACATTACCTTAAGTGAGATTTTTGCTGTGGGTACAGTATTCCTGAATCTGGATCCAGCATTAGCCGCACATGCAAAACAAGTCCTGACGAAAGAAATTGAAGAAGAAGGCTGTCGCGTTATCGCATGGCGTGTTGTACCGACGAATAATGATGCGCTTGGTGAGATTGCAATGCAGTCTCTGCCAGCTTTTGAACAGGTGATTGTTAACTGCCCAATCGGTGTGACTGAAGTTGAATTCAACCGTAAATTGTTCCTTGCGCGTCGTCGTGCTGAACAGCAGTTAACCAGTGATTCATATTTCTATGTGACGACCTTATGCTCAACTGTAATCAGCTATAAAGGTCTGATGATGCCAGCAGCTATTGCTGACTTCTATACTGACCTGGCTGATGAGCGTCTGGCATCACATATCGTGGTCTTCCATCAACGTTTCTCTACCAATACATTGCCACGCTGGCCACTGGCTCAGCCATTCCGTTACCTGGCGCACAATGGTGAGATCAACACTATTACGGCTAACCGTAACTGGGCAATGGCGCGTACGCCTAAATTTGAAAACCCATTACTGCCAGGTCTGACTGAGCTGAATCCAATCGTAAACCGTACTGGTTCAGATTCATCTAGTCTGGATAACATGCTGGAAATCCTCGTGGGTGGTGGTATGGATTTGTTCCGTGCGCTACGTATGCTGGTTCCACCTGCTTGGCAGAACGTTGAAACTTTAGATGCTGACTTACGTGCATTCTATGAGTTCAACTCTAAACATATGGAAGCATGGGATGGCCCTGCTGGTTTAGTTATCCAAGACGGTCGTCATGCGATCTGTATGCTGGATCGTAACGGCTTGCGTCCGGCACGTTGGGTCATCACTAAAAATGGCTACATCACACTGGCTTCAGAAATCGGTGTATGGGGTTATGAACCTGAAGATGTCATTTCTAAAGGACGTGTAGGTCCTGGCCAAATGCTGGTGATCGATACTTATACCGGTAAAGTACTAGATACTCAGGATGTGAATAATCACCTGAAACGTATGCGTCCGTACCGTGAATGGTTACGTGAAAATGCTGTACGTCTACAAGGTAGCCCTGAGCTGGAAGAATATCTATGTGAGCGAGGCTTGAAAGGTGACAACCTGAAAGCGGCACAGAAAATGTTCATGGTAACTTTCGAAGAACGTGACCAGTTGCTGCGTCCAATCGCTGAAAGCGGTCAGGAAGCTGTAGGTTCTATGGGTGACGATACACCGATGGCGGTTCTGTCACGTCAGGTGCGTCATGTATCAGACTATTTCCGTCAGCAGTTCGCACAGGTAACAAATCCGCCAATCGATCCATTACGTGAATCGATTGTAATGTCACTAGAAACCTGTTTAGGTCGTGAACAAAACGTTTTCGAACAGGGTCCAGAACATGCAGACCGTCTGATTATTTCAAGTCCGGTCCTGTCTAATTCAAAAATGCATCAGATCCGTACGCTAGGCCGTACAGGTTATGAGATTGCGGATATTGATCTGAACTATGCTGAAACTGAAGGTCTGGAAGCTGCGATTGCTCGTATTTGCGAAGAATCAGCGCAAGCGATTCGTGACGGCAAAACTTTATTGGTACTTTCAGACAAGAAAATCCGTGAAGGTTACTTGCCAGCCAATGCTGTGATGGTCACTGGTGCAGTACACCATCATCTAATCAATACTGGTCTGCGTACTGATGCGAATCTGATTGTTGAAACCGGTTTCGCCCGTGATCCACATCAATTTGCCGTTCTGCTTGGCTTTGGCGCGACAGCAATTTATCCATACCTAGCATATGACGTGATCAATGATCTGGTGGCTAAAGGTGAATTGCTAGGTGATCCGGTCTATGCGCAAAACAATTTCCGTAAGGGTATTGAAAAAGGCCTGCTGAAAGTCCTGTCTAAGATGGGTATTTCAACTGTGGCTTCTTACCGTGGCGGTCAGCTGTTTGAAGCAGTCGGTTTATCCAATGAAGTTGTGAATAAATGCTTCGTAGGTGTTCCGAGCCGTATTCAGGGTGCAACTTTTGCTGATCTTGAAAATGACCAGAAACAACTGGCAGATTTGGCATGGAAAAACCGTAAGCCAATCGATCAGGGCGGTATGCTGAAATTCGTCTTCGGCAAGGAATACCATGCGTTTAACCCGGACGTGATTAACTCACTGCATAAAGCAGTACGTTCTGGTAATTATGCTGACTTTAAAGAATATGCAGAACTGGTAAATAACCGTCCGATTGCAACCATCCGTGATTTATTCAAGCTGAAAACTGACAACTCAATTCCAGTGGATCAGGTTGAGTCTGTAGAAGATATCCTGCCTCGTTTTGACTCCGCGGGTATGTCTTTGGGTGCACTATCTCCTGAAGCACATGAAGCGATTGCGATTGCCATGAACACCATTGGCGGTCGTTCTAACTCTGGTGAGGGCGGTGAGGATCCAGCGCGTTATGGCACCATCCGTAACTCGAAAATTAAACAGATTGCATCTGGTCGTTTTGGTGTAACTCCAGCGTACTTAACTTCAGCAGAAGTGTTGCAGATTAAAGTGGCTCAAGGTGCGAAACCAGGTGAAGGTGGTCAGTTACCTGGTGGTAAAGTGAATGGCTTGATTGCCCGTTTACGTTATTCAGTTCCAGGTGTGACTCTGATTTCACCACCACCACACCATGATATCTATTCAATTGAAGATTTATCTCAGTTGATCTTTGACTTGAAACAAGTTAATCCACAAGCGATGGTATCGGTGAAACTGGTATCTGAACCGGGTGTAGGTACGATTGCAGCAGGTGTTGCGAAAGCATATGCCGATTTTATTACAATTTCTGGTTATGACGGTGGTACAGCAGCATCTCCATTGTCTTCGATTCACCATGCGGGTTCGCCTTGGGAACTTGGTCTAAGTGAAGCGCATCAAGCACTTCGTGTAAACGACCTGCGTGGCAAAGTCCGTGTACAAACCGATGGTGGTTTAAAAACCGGTCTGGACGTTGTGAAAGCAGCAATTCTGGGTGCAGAAAGCTTTGGTTTTGGTTCAACGCCAATGATCGCATTGGGTTGTAAATACCTGCGTATCTGTCACTTGAATAACTGTGCGACCGGTGTTGCAACTCAGCAGGATCATCTGCGCCAAGAGCACTACATCGGCGAACCTCAAATGCTGATCAATTTCTTCACTTTCATTGCTGAAGAAACTCGCGAATGGTTGGCGGCACTTGGCGTATCTAGCCTGAAAGACCTGATTGGTCGTACCGACTTACTGGAAATCCTGCCAGGTGAAACTGACAAACATGCTCACCTTGACCTGAGCAAACTGCTAGAGTCACATCCAGCAGCAGAAGGTAAAGCACAGTACTGTGAAGTACAGGGTAATGAACCATTCGATAAAGGTATTCTGGCTGAGAAGATGGTAGAAGAAATTCTGCCAGCGATCGAAGCAGGTACAGGTGGTGAATACAGCTTTACCGTAGGTAACTGTGACCGTTCGATTGGTGCACGTCTGTCAGGTGAAATTGCCAAACGTTATGGCAACCTGAGTATGGAAGCACATCCAGTTAAAGTAAATCTGACTGGTACAGCGGGTCAGTCACTCGGTGTCTGGAATGCCGGTGGTCTGCATCTGAAACTGGAAGGTGATGCGAACGACTACGTGGGTAAAGGTATGGCAGGTGGTCGTATCTCGATTTTCCCACCGAAAGGTTCGCCATTCCAGACTCAAAATACTGCGATCATTGGTAATACCTGTCTGTATGGTGCGACTGGTGGTAAATTGTTTGCTGCGGGTACTGCGGGTGAACGTTTTGCAGTTCGTAACTCTGGTGCCTTTGCTGTGATTGAGGGTGCAGGCGATCACTGCTGTGAATATATGACTGGCGGTATTGTGACTGTTCTGGGTAAAGTAGGCCATAACTTCGGTGCAGGTATGACCGGCGGTTTTGCTTATGTGCTTGATCTGGACAATGACTTCGTTGACCATTATAACCACGAGTTGATTGAACTGAACCGTATCTCAACTGAAGCGATGGAAGAACATCAGACCTTCTTGCTTCGCATTTTAGATGAACATATTGCAGAAACAGGTAGTGCTTGGGCGTACAAGATCCGCCATGAGTTTGATTTCTATAGTCGTAAGTTCTGGCTGGTAAAACCAAAAGCAGCTAACTTGTTGACCTTGTTGAAAACAACTCAAGCTGATCCACAATAATTCCACTACTGCAGATATAGGCAGACCTAAGGTAATGCGAATAAAGCCTTGGGTCTACCCACGGAGAGAGAGATGGCAGAGCGCCTAAATAATGACTTTCAATTCCTGGATGTCGCACGCCAAGATCCAGAGAAAAAAGAGATTGACGTCCGCAAAGCAGAATTTGTGGAAATTTATAAACCTTTCACAACAGAAGTGGCTGCAAATCAGTCACATCGTTGTCTAGGTTGTGGTAACCCGTACTGTGAATGGAAATGTCCGGTTCATAACTACATTCCAAACTGGTTGAAGTTACTTGCAGAAGGCCGTATTTTCCAGGCAGCAGAATTGTGTCACCAAACCAATACTTTGCCAGAAGTGTGTGGTCGTGTTTGTCCTCAAGACCGTCTGTGTGAAGGTGCTTGTACCCTCAATGATGGTTTTGGTGCAGTCACCATTGGTAATGCTGAAAAATATATCAATGACACCGCTTTCGCTTTAGGCTGGCGTCCAGACATGTCTCATGTAAAATGGACTGACAAGAAAGTTGCCATCATTGGTGCCGGTCCTGCTGGTTTAGGCTGTGCCGACATTCTGGTTCGTAATGGTGTGAAGCCAGTTGTATTTGATAAACGTCCTGAAATTGGTGGTCTGCTGACTTTTGGTATTCCAGAATTCAAGATGGAAAAAGACGTGATGAAACGCCGCCGTGAAATCTTCACGGGTATGGGTGTTGAATTCCGTCTGAATACTGAAATTGGTACCGATGTCACTATCGACCAGTTACTTGCTGACTATGACGCTGTCTTTATGGGTATGGGAACATACACTTATATGAAAGGTGGCTTTGCTGGTGAAGATCTGGATGGTGTATATGATGCACTCGATTTCCTGATTGCTAACGTGAACCGTTGCCAGGGGTGGGAAAAAGATCCATCCGAATACATCAGCGTTGAAGGCAAAAAAGTGATTGTCTTGGGTGGTGGTGATACTGCGATGGACTGTAACCGTACTTCAATCCGTCAAGGTGCTGAATCAGTGGTTTGTGCTTATCGTCGTGATGAAGCGAACATGCCAGGTTCACGTCGTGAAGTAAAAAATGCGCGTGAAGAAGGTGTGGAATTCCAGTTCAACCGTCAACCTATCGAAATCATGGGTGAAAATGGCAAAGTGACTGGCGTAAAAGTGGTAACGACTCAACTGGGTGAACCAGACAGCCGTGGCCGCCGTAGCCCAGAACCAATTCCAGGTTCAGAAGAAATTCTGCCTGCAGATGCGGTATTGCTGGCATTTGGTTTCCGTACCAGCCCTGCAGACTGGTTTACTGACGTAGAAATCAACCTGGATGGTTCTGGTCGTGTACTTGCAGCTGAACAACAGCAATACAAATTCCAGACTTCAAATCCAAAAATCTTTGCTGGTGGCGACATGGTCCGTGGTTCTGACCTGGTCGTGACTGCGATCTGGGAAGGTCGTCAGGCTGCGGAAGGTATTCTGGATTATCTTGGTGTTTAATCTAATTTAATCATTTAATTAAAAAACCCGCTATGGCGGGTTTTTTATTTTTCTTCATTTTACTAGGGTCTGTTGACACTTACTGTTCATAATTAACCCTATAACGGTAGCCATAA
>ERZ1023241.111-NODE-111-length-29631-cov-26.281377_pt1 | contig 29631 bp, 24 predicted proteins | sample MGYA00380455_ERZ1023241 | MGnify/ENA primary metagenome ERZ1023241 (study PRJEB33173, sample SAMEA4830304) | metagenome | study: EMG produced TPA metagenomics assembly of the PRJEB25223 data set...
CTAGTGAAGTTATGGCTGGTTTTTATACTGTTGCACTTGCTGCTTGAATCCGCCTTGTTTAACTTGAATCGAAAAAGAAATTTATGGAGCAGTAACTTTAATAAATTCGTTTTGCGATCAGATTTAATCATTCAGCCTATTTTTTAAACGTTTTGTTGCAATTTTATCTAGACCAATTTTCTAAAAATAAAACACTATAGCTAATTTTATTTTGTAATTCTTTCCGGTTCAGCTTTTATATAAGAGGGAGAATTTATCGATGATTTAAATGGAAAAATCCCCCTTTTAAAAGGAGGATTTTAGATGATTCAGCGAATGGAAAGTCTTAGTGACCTGTACCATTAATCGCTTTGGTCATATCTTCCACAACTTTCTTCGCATCACCGAAAATCATCATAGTCTTGTCGTTATAGAACAGGTCATTGTCTAGACCTGCATAACCAGTCGCCATAGAACGCTTGATGACCATGATGGTACGTGCCTTATGAGCTTCCAGAATTGGCATGCCGTAGATCGGTGAGTTCGGATCGTCTTTTGCAGCCGGGTTTACAACGTCGTTTGCACCAATAACCAGTACTACGTCAGTTGCCGGGAAGTCCGAGTTGATCTCGTCCATTTCCAGAATGTCTTCATAAGGAACGTCAGCTTCTGCAAGCAATACGTTCATATGACCTGGCATACGACCAGCAACCGGGTGAATCGCAAAACGTACAGTCACGCCCTGCTCTTTCAGCAAGTTTGCCAGCTCTTTTACTGCGTTTTGTGCACGGCCTTGTGCCATACCATAACCCGGTACAATTACAACGCTGTCTGCATTTGACATTAAGAAGCCAGCATCATCTGCAGAACCTGAACGGTAATTACGTTGCACTTGTGCACCCGCAGCTGCTGTCGGCGCAGCTGCACCACCCATTGCACCACCAAACAATACGTTGATGATTGAACGGTTCATCGCTTTACACATGATGTAAGACAGAATCGCACCTGAAGAACCAACCAGCGAACCTGCAACGATCAGCATGTTGTTTTCGAGTGTAAAACCAATCCCTGCTGCTGCCCAGCCTGAGAATGAGTTCAATAGCGAAACCACAACCGGCATATCGCCACCGCCTACTGGTGCAATCCATACCCAGCCAAATGCCAGTGCAAGACCAGTCATTGCCCAGAAAGATGTCATGCTACCTGTCAGGAAGAAGTGAATCCCTGCTGCCAGCATTGCGACAAAGATCAATGCCTGAACCGGTTTTACCCAGCCACCTGAAATGGTTTTTGCCCATTTCTTTGCAGCCAGCTTACCGTATGCAAATACAGAAGCAGTAAAGGTAATCGCACCCACAAAACAGCCAACAAACAGTTCAAACAGGTGAACCTTGCTCATTTCATGGAAAGTCACACCATTTGCAGCCAACAGGTCCGGACCCAATTCAACCAGCTTGTTGTTATGGATAATTGCGGCAACTGCAATCAGTACCGCAGCCAGACCCACCAGTGAGTGCATGAGTGCCACAGTTTCTGGCATCTGGGTCATTGGGACAGTACGTGCACGCGCAATACCCACCACTGCACCCGCAGCCATGGCTGCAAGAATCATCCAGACTACCGGATTTTCAGCAACAAAGAATGTGGTCACCACAGCAATCGCCATTGCGATCATACCGTAACGGTTACCTGCAATTGCAGTTTTAGGGCCAGACAAACCACGTAGCGTTAAGATAAAAAGAACGGCGCCAATCAGGTAGAACCAATCCGCATACTCTCGAATAAATTCCATGTATTAACCCTCTTTTTTCTTTTGCTTAGGTTTGAACATTTCCAGCATACGTGCAGTCACGGCAAAGCCACCGAAAATATTAATGCTCGCCAGAAATACTGCGATTGCCCCCAGTACACTCACCACGTTAATGGTCTGGAAATCCACGCTGCCTTCAACGCCCACCATTGGCAAGCCAACAGTTTGAATCATTGCGCCCACGATAATGATCGAAGACAAGGCATTGGTCACCGCCATCAATGGCGTATGTAGTGCTGGTGTTACCCCCCAAACCACGTAGTAACCCACGAAGATGGCCAGGACGAAAATCGTAATTGTTTCAACCATGAGTCTGCTCCTTAACCACGTTTTAACAGCACTTGGCCGCCGTGAGTGACAAGTAGGGCTTTTTGAATTTCATCTTCCTGATTCAGGACAAAGTTCTTATCTGCATCAAAAAGTGTTTCAACAAAGTTATACACGTTACGTGCATATAGCGCTGAAGCTTCAGTCGACACCGTTGATGGAATATTCGGAACACCCAGAATCTTCACACCATTTTCAGTCACAACAGTTTCGCCGCACTTAGAACCTTCCACGTTACCACCTGATTCCACTGCCATATCCAGAATGACTGAGCCTGGCTTCATCTTGGCTACAGTTTCAGCACGGATTAAACGCGGTGCATCACGACCTGGTAACAATGCAGTGGTAATCACGATATCGGCATTCGATACCGCTTTATCGACAATCGCTGCCTGATCCTTGATGTACTGTTCACCTGGCATCCAGCCATAACCGTTTTTAGCTGCTTCATCAGCACGTGCCTGCTCTTCAGGAGACATCGGTACGTCTAGCCATTTACCACCCAAAGACTCAACCTGATCTTTGGCAGTCGGACGAAGGTCAGTTGCTTCTACGACTGCACCCAGACGTTTCGCTGTTGCAATTGCTTGAAGGCCTGCTACCCCGACACCCATGATCACGACACGAGCCGGTTTTACCGTACCTGCCGCTGTCATCAGCATCGGGAACATGCGCTGATATTCAGCAGCAGCTAAAAGCACTGATTTATAACCTGCAAGGTTCGCTTGCGAAGACAATACGTCCATGTTTTGCGCACGTGACAAAGTACGTGGCAAAAGCTCAAGAGCAAATGCAGACACATTCTGTGCCGCGAACTGGTCAAGCTCGGTATTGCGGTATGGGTCAAACATCGCTACAACCGTGGTGTTGGCTGACAGCTTTTGAATTTCCTCACCTTTTGGTGCACGAACTTTCAAAACTATCTGGCTACCGGTGTAGGCATCATCCGTAATTTTGGCACCAACTTGCTCATAGGCACTGTCGATGTAGGCAGCTTTAACACCTGCTCCACGTTCGATCACCACACTATGACCAGCGCTGATCAATTTCTTTACTGTCTCAGGCGTCGCAGCGACGCGATTTTCACCGACGACAGTTTCGGCTGGAATTCCAATCTGCATGAGCGTCCCTCAAGCTAATTTTTTCTTAAGTAAACACCGTGATTTACAGTGCTTCCCCTCAGGATGTGTTTTTGTTGAATTTTTGGATTCTAATTAAACTTCTAGAAATTACTACCTATTATTTATTTAATAAATACCCATATTTTGAACTGATGATTCATAAAAATGATGCTGTCATATACCATTTATTAGTTCAGCCTGATTATTTTGATTTGCTGAATTTATAAACGATATTCATTCTCTTGAACGATGACTGTTTTCCTGGTTATTTTTTATTAGATTACTTTTTGTTTTATTTTGTTACATTGATCATTCTGACAGATATTTCATTTTTTCTACTCAGCAAATCTTTATTTCAAATGAACTGATAAAGCCTAAATTAAGGCACTTTTCTAGGTCAGTTTTCTGTTTTTGACCTTTTTGACAAATTTAATCCACTTTGAACTATTCATTTTTAAGACCTAAAAATACTGTTTTCCTATAACTTTTTCATTTTTCACTCATAAAAAATATGAATTGATGATGAAAAAATTGATTGGGGATTCCCTTATTTGACTTATTCAGCTCAAGTCTTAAGACTTACCTAAAATAAGAGAAAAAAATATTCTGCAACATTTATTATATTAATACTCAGTTCACTGTCAGATTTACAAATTCTTCATTTTGCACCAATTTTGGGCAATCATTGATTCAGATTGATCTCTGTCACTTGGTCTTAAATAAGATGACTTAATACAAAGCGCTTCCAAGTCCATTTTCTCAAGTGAAAAAGTTAAATTTCTAGCGAATTTTCATCTCTTATCAATCCAGAAAAGTACTTTTTTGTGGCATTTCTCTTCTATGAGTTCGAGCACTTTGCACTATTTTTCTACTTTTATCCTGACGGGTTTTCGCCTATAGTGCCTGCAACTTATGCATCATCTTTGATGTGCTTTATAAAAATTCTCCCTGAGCTTAAGGTACTTGCCATGACTCCTCCTCTCGATATCAGTCAAAATAAATCCCTGTTATGGCTGATGGCGATCGCATGTGGTTTATGTGCAGGTGCAAACTATTATTGCCAACCGCTCATCTCCTCAATTCAGCAATATTACCAGGTACAAGAATCCCAAGTGGCGCTGACCGTGACCTTTGCGCAGGTGTCTTATGCCTTGGGCCTGCTGTTTATTGTGCCTTTGGGAGACATGCTGAATAAGTCCAGACTCATTCCTTTTTTGATGTTTGGTGCCGCATTAGGCTTGCTGATCTGTGCCACAGCAGTCAACCTGCCGATGCTCTGGGTGGGAACTATCATTGCCGGGCTATTTTCTGTTGCTGCCCAGATTCTGATTCCATTAGCTACGATGGCTGTCCGACCTGAAAAAACCGGAGAAGTGGTCGGTTTTCTTATGAGTGGCTTATTAGTCGGTATCTTATTGTCGACCAGTATTGCCGGACTTCTTTCAGACCTGTTTCACTGGAAAACAATTTATGCGCTCAGCAGTATGGCACTGCTGGTTTTGGGCTTTTACTTAAAAGGACAATTGCCTAGCATGCCGCGTATGCGTATCAGCTATGCAGCAATTTTTAAATCCATGGGTATGCTACTGCGTGAGGAACCGCGACTGGGCTTACGCTCCCTGATTGGTGCATGTGCATTTGCAGCCATGAGCATGCTGTTTTCAACCATTGCCCTGCTGCTGACCCAGAAACCTTTTCATCTTTCTGATGTGATGGTGGGCCTAGTAACACTAGTTGGTGTTTTTGGTGCGCTGTCGACTCAGGTTATTGGCAAATGGGCGGATCGTGGTTATATCAAGATCCTGACCTGGATTGGCTGTTCAATTTTGGCAGGAAGCTGGCTATTTTTATATTTTGGTGGCGTGTCTCTGCTCAGTTATATTCTAGGCTATGCCCTGATTAACTTAGGCCTGGCGATTACTCATAGCTGTAATCAGAACGTGATTTTCCGCTTGCGCCCGGATGCCAAATCACGCCTGAACTCTATTTACATGACGCTGTATTTTATTGGTGGTGCCTGTGGCTCTGCCTTGGGGGTTTATGCCTGGCATCATGGTGGCTGGAGCATGACCTGTCTGTTTGGACTTGGCTTGGCACTATGCGCCACCCTGTTTGCACTAATTGATCAATGGCAGCAGCATCGAGCAAAAGCTTAAACAAATTTAGCTGACTTGTACGACTGGGTAATAAGGTTTACCCGAATCCCAAGTCGCTGCATTTTCCAAAAGGATGCAGATAAAAGTGGGTAGTAACCCGGCCAAAACCCGGCAACTGTCTTGAAGTTGCTTGACGTTAAACGAGCTCTGATAAGCCACACCGCCCTGCATAAGCTGATAATGCAAGGTGGAAAGACGGTTAAAAATCACCAATAAGATTTCACTTAAATTCCGTTCCTGTACAGCCTTTTGTATTTTTTGTTTTTGCTGATTTAATGCTTCGCGACAGCTTTCCAGACTGATTTTATGATGACGATAATCCCAGAAACCTTGATCGGTATAAGCGCTATCCAGCAGTGCAGAAATTGGCTGGCTGTATTTTTCCCAGACAATATGCTGAAGTTTTCGTTCCACATCTTTTTGACAGAGGGTTTCCAGAAATTGATGCAGACTTTGTTGATCCTGACGAATCTCTGTCTCTTGTGCATAGATCGAATTAAAACTGATCCACAGGCTAATAAACTTAAATTCCAGTTCCTGATCTAGTTCTAGTGCTTTTTTAAACCAGCTAAGTCCCCGTTGAATCCGTAAATTAAAATAGTCTGAATGTTGAGGTTTTTTGCTTTTATAAATCTCCTCCAACATGAGCATGGTTATTCTCCTTATTTATCTCGTTTTCTTTATCTTAATCTTAAATATCTCAGAATATAGCATTGCCGAATGACTGGGAGTTTATTTTTTCAATTCCTACAATTTCTCTTGTTAAATATCTTTATTGGAATGACAGTTATAGATCCTCATGCAGTTCAGCCTTTGATCATGCAAATTTTATGCTAGTATTACGCCCTCTTTTTACAGTACTGCTTTTTTTGAGCAGATTTCCAGCAATTCCTGCTCATTCTTGTACTGCTATTACTCTTCCATTTCATTTAAGGCGTGATTTTGAATGACTGATCTCAGCACCATTGAAAACAAACTTCAACCTCGCATCAGTGTTGCGCCGATGATGGACTGGACCACCAAAGATTATCGTTTCTTTGCGCGCCTGTTTAATCCAAATGTCATTTTATATACCGAAATGGTGACGACAGGTGCCATCATTCATGGCGATGCCAAACGTCATCTGGACTTCAATAAAGAAGAACATCCGATTGTGTTACAGCTGGGCGGTTCCAATCCTCAAGATCTGGCGACTTGTACTAAAATGGCTCAGGACTGGGGTTACAATGAAGTTAACCTGAATGTCGGCTGTCCGAGTGACCGAGTACAGAATAATAAAATCGGTGCATGCCTGATGGCCGAACCTGATCTAGTCGCAGAATGTATTGATGCAATGCGTAATACCGTGGATATTCCGGTCAGTGTGAAACACCGTATTGGTATTGATGACATGCATTCTTATGAAGAAATGCTACATTTTGTGGATACGATCGCCAAAACCGGTTGCGATAATTTTATCGTGCACGCGCGAATTGCTTTACTCCAAGGTCTTTCACCTAAAGAAAACCGTGAAATCCCGCCACTGCGCTATGAAGATGTTTACCGTCTGAAGCAGGACCGTCCGGAACTGACCATTGAAATTAATGGTGGAATTAAAACCTATGCAGAAACGCTTGAACATCTCAAGCATGTTGATGGCGTGATGATTGGCCGCGAAGCCTATCACAACCCGTACCTGTTAGCTGAGCTGGGTCAACTATGGAATCTCGAAGCACCGGACCGTTTTGAGATCATGCAACAGATGCTGCCTTATATTGCCCAACGTATGGCTGAAGGTGCCCCCTTGTCGATTATTACCCGTCATATTTTAGGTTTATTCCAAAACTTGCCAGGTGCACGTAAATGGCGCCAGGCTTTAAGTGGCGGCAATGCCAAAACGTTAAAAGATGTAGAAACAGCATTATTGAATATTCAGGAAGCCATGCAGCGCACTGAAGATTATCTGCGTGAACATCAAGTTCAGCCTTAAAATCAAAAAGCACCGAGATCCGGTGCTTTTTGATGACCTAAAATAAAAATTATTGGGTATAGGCCGTAATATTTCCGACCGGAATCGGTTCTTCATCATAGGAAGCCGCTTGTAGGACAGGCTCTGTAACTGAACGGACATCTGGCCCTAACTCAATGCTGGTAGGTTCATTCACAGGTTCTAGATCATCGAGTGATGAAGCCAGTTGTTCCAGTTCACGATCCAGCTGCTGACGATATTTCTCAATCTCGATTTCATCGATAAAGGCAAAAGCATCATCTTCAATGGCCCAGCTATAACCACCATTGACCTTTGAAATTTTGACATTAATGGGATATTCATTTCCCTGATAATTCAGATGTGAAACTGCTTCAAACCCATTGCCTTTGCGATGGCGGATTTTTACATTTACCACAGTCAGACGATAATGCTGATAATTCGGATTGGCATTAAATTCTTGCTGCATTTGTCCTTGAATATTTCTGGCCAGTTCATCAATTGATACAAAATAGCTGCATCCAGCCAGACAGGCGATCATCAATATCATTATGATTTTTTTCATCCCGCCCCCTTATGTGCTTTCACTGCTTTACAGATGTGTAAAGCTTTTCATCTTTGGATTATTCTGTGATCCATTTTATACTTTTTTTGAATAAATGAATAAATAAATCCTAGTCTATAAAGTCGTTTTTATTTTTATGTCATACCGATTTTTTTTAACTTAATACTAAAAAACTGATAATAAAAAGCCCTAAACCAGTCAGGGCTTTAACCGTCATTGAAAACTTAAAAATCATCTTCTGCAGCAGGATCATGATGCAAGGCATCATGGATCGCTTCAACCAACTGCTGGGCAATTTCCTGTTTAGAGGCCTTGTCCAGATCACGCTTATCCAGATGATAGTGTTCGGCAAAGAATACCGTCATGGCATTTTCATCGGATGCAAAGCCAATATCCGCACGCGAAACATCATTGCAGGCAATCATATCCAGTTTTTTAGCCACCAGTTTGCCCGCTGCATATTCTTCAATATTTCGGGTTTCTGCAGCAAAGCCCACCATAAATGGACGTTTTTCCTGCTCTGCAATAGTCGCCACAATATCCGGATTCTTTATTAAAGCGACATTCAGTTCATCGCCTGCTTTCTTGATCTTATGCTCGGCTACCTGTGCGACCCGATAATCAGCTACTGCAGCGGTCGCAATGAAGATGTCACAGCCCTGCTTGAGCATTTGCATGCTTTCATTCAGCATTTGTACTGCAGAAGAAACATTCTTACGTTGCACGCCATTTGGGGTGTCCAGACTGACCGGCCCTGCTATCAGGGTCACATTCGCTCCAGCTGCATAACAGGCTGCTGCCAATGCAAAACCCATTTTCCCGGTACTATGGTTGGAAATGTAACGTACCGGATCAATCGCTTCACGGGTTGGACCAGCCGTAATCGTGACTTGCTTACCCGCCAGCATGCCAAATTTTTCTGCAATCGCGCGCTGAGCTTTATGAAAATATTCCGTGACCTGACGTGCCAGATCTTCCGGTTCCGGCATACGCCCCAAGCCTACATCACCACAGGCTTGTGAACCAGCATCCGGCATAATCACATGCACGCCATCTTCAATCAAAGTCGCAAGATTACGCTGTGTCGCTTTGGCAGCCCACATCTGCTGGTTCATGGCTGGTGCGACCCAGACTGGTGCATTAGTTGCCAGATACAAAGTGCTCAGCAAATCATCTGCAAGACCTGCAGCAAATTTTGCCAATGTGTCACAACTGGCTGGTGCAACTAATAACAGATCAGCCCAACGTGCCAGCTCGATATGCCCCATGCCCGCTTCTGCTTCAGGATCCAGCAACTCGGTATGTACCGGATTGCCTGACAAAGCTTGAAAGGTCAAAGGAGTAATGAAAGCCTGTGCGCCTTGAGTCATGACAACCCGCACATTAAACCCGGCATCTTTCAGACGGCGAACCAGAATGGCACTTTTATAGGCAGCAATACCGCCAGTGACTGCTAAAATGATATTTTTATGAGGAATTACACTTAGATCAAAGCTCACGAACAGCTTACCTTTCTGTTGCAGTGGGGCTCACAATAGCATTAAATAATTGCATTCCCAAGAGATCAGCTTCAGGGAAAACTCATAATTCATAATAAATAAGTCTAATAACTATGCAATTTTCAATCAAAAACTGGCCTGAACTGGAACGGCCGCGGGAACGTTTAATTCAATATGGAGCAGAAAGTTTATCTGATGCGGAACTACTCGCCATTTTTCTCCGAGCAGGTTCACAACAGCACTCGGCCGTAGAATTAGCACGGCTACTGATTCAACATTTTGGCCATTTAACTGCTTTACTCGATGCACCCTTAAAAGAAGTCAGTCAGTTTCATGGCATGGGTATTAGCAAATATACTCAACTGATGGCGGTTAAAGAATTAGGACGGCGTTATACTGCCGAGCATCTTAAACAGGATGCCTTAGAACTAAGTAATTCAAAAAGACTGCGGGATTATTTACGTTTCGAATTATTGGGTGAAAATCAGGAAGTGTTCGCGGTCCTGTGTCTGGACGCCAGTTTAAGGAAAATTGCGTTTAAAAAGCTGTTTTATGGCTCTGTGAATGCATGTGATATTTCAATTAATCAGTTGCTCAGATATGCCATTACCCAACAGGCAACTTCAATTGTGATTGCGCATAATCATCCCTTGGGCCAAGCCACTCCTTCTAAGGCTGACCTGTATCTGACCCGCCAGATTCAACAGGCATGTCGACTGGTCGATATCCGTTTAATTGATCATTGTATTATTGCTCTGGAAGGCAGTTTTTCCTTTGCTGAGCAGCAACTCATCAAACCTGAAGCCTAAGGGGGAATAGCACTTGACAAAGCAGCTACAACTCAAGAAGATCATGAAAAAAATTGTGATGATTCCAATAAATGATCGTACGTGACCAGCAGGACGTTTTTAAATTATTATTTTCCTGGCGAGGAACGATTTTACCTAAGGTTCTACCTCCTTTAGGCGTGGTCATGCTGATTTCAGCCATTATTGGTGGTTTTTCACGTGTAGGTTACTTTCATTTTCCAGAACTCCCTCTCGTCGGCTTTACCCTCATTGGCGTAGTGCTGTCTATCTTTCTCGGATTTAAAAACACTGCCTGTTACGACCGCTGGTGGGAAGCACGTAAACTCTGGGGTATTCTGATTGCCAATGCGCGTCATTTTGACCGTGACTGCCGGATGTTGTCCCAAGGTCGTCGTGAACGTGTGATTCAGCATGTCATCGTTTTCGCAAATGTCCTGCGTGACCGTTTACGCCATCAGACAGCCAATCCGACTGAGCTGGTGGAAACCAGTGGAATGAGCCAGCAGGCGATTACCCAGCTTTATCAACAGGCCAATGCCCCGCAATATACTTTAAGTCTGATCCAGTGGGAGCTGATGCAGGCTCTCAAAGAAGGTGAAATCTCTGACATCATTTATATGCAGATGAATAATCATGTCGCAGAACTCAGTATTGTGCAGACGGGTTGTGACCGGATTGCGACGACTCCTTTACCTTTTGCTTATTCAGTTCTGTTGAATCGTACTGTTTATTTCTTCTGTTTTATTCTGCCGTTTAGCCTTGGTGCAACCTTAGGTTTATTCACCCCTTTTCTGGTCGGTATTCTTGCTTATACCTTCCTAGGACTGGATGCTTTAAGCTCAGAAATTGAAGAGCCTTTTGGTACACAAAGCAATGACTTACCACTTGATTCTATGGTTCGTACTATTGAAATTGAACTTTTGGGAACTTTAGGTAAACCGACACCACCACCGATTCAGGCTCAAGATAATAATTTGCTTTAATAGCTTACCTCTCTTATTCAAAGAGAGAATTCCTTCACGTTGGAATGGGTAGCAGTGTTGCGATTACTGCTTAACGCATTAAACAAAACTCTCCCAAATCCCGATCTGTCCCGGTTTTAAACTTGGCACCTGACCGAGTTTAACCCAGGGCATATTATCGCCATGAAAATCACTGCCAATTGAAACTTTAAGTCCTTGCTCTGCAATCATCCGGTCAACCATCTGACGGATTGAACTTGGATCAATAGCGGGCGGCAGTTCCACCGCATCTCCACCAAACTTGGCGAAGATCTCGATCAGATAGCGAATATTGGTGGCTGATAAGTCATAACGGGTTGGATGAGCTAGCACGGCAAAGCCACCGCTGTCATGTATGACCTGAATGGCTTCTTCCAGACCCAGACCATCAAATTTGACATAAGCCTTTTTACCTTCCTTGATGTACTTATCAAAGGCCTGCTGTGGACGGGTCACAATGCCTTTTTCTACCAGCGTTTTGGCAATATGGGTTCGGGTAACCCGATCAGGAATATTGTCAACTTTGGCAATCACGTCAGCATAAATATCCTGGCCTATTAAAGGAACCAGAAGATCACAGATCTGTTTAGAGCGTTCGGCACGAATGATCTTCTGCTGATTGAGGGCTTTTTGTAACGGCTCAGGATTCTGAACATTGAGTGCCACAATATGTACGCCATAATTTTTCTTGGTCGCTGGACGTGACCACTGGCTGGAAATCTCGACTCCAGAAATTATCTTAATCTCATGATTTTTGGCAGCTTCTTCAGCCAGCACCAAACCGTCCATGGTGTCATGATCAGTGAGGGCCAAAGTATGGATAAGTTTGTCCGCAGCCGCTTCGACCAATTGCTGAGGACTCAAAGTTCCATCAGAAATATTACTATGTGTATGTAAATCTACGCCGTGCATCTCTATACTATGACATTTATTTGATCAGATTTAGATACTCTAACATGAAAGCACTTTTAGACTTTGTGCCACTCATTATTTTCTTTTATTTATATAAAACTGTAGATCCAAAAGACACTGACCATCAACTTTTACAATTGATCGGTTCTGCGGGGGGTGTCGACAATAACAATATTCTCGTTGCAACTACGGGTCTGATCATTTCCATGCTGGTGGTTTATGGTGCGTTATTTGTCATGCAAAAATTCCGCCTGGACAAACAGCAATGGATCGTTCTGTTTATGACGGTGATCTTCGGTGGTATTACCCTGATGCTCAGCGACGATTTCTATATCCGTCTTAAAGCTGTATTACTGAATCTGGTTTTCGCTGGTGTCTTCCTGTTATCGCCATGGTTTAGCAAAGATAAGAAGCCTCTTATCCAGCGCCTATTCGGTCCGGTATTTAATTTGAGCGCCAAAGGCTGGCTTAAATTAAACTATGCCTGGGTCGGTATGTTTACCCTTATGTCATTTCTGCATACATTCTTTGCTTATTTATGGATGGATGGAAAATATTGGGGCGAATTTACTGCATTCGGTGACATGATTGTGATGTTTTCCTTTATCATTATTCAGTTTATTGTATTGCGCAAATACGTTAGAACAGCTGAATAAGTCCAACTACAAACGATAGAGAGTCATCATGCCATTATTCGTCGTTAGCTGTACCGACCAGGAAGGTACAGTTGAAAAACGCCTTGCGATTCGTCCACAACATCTTGCACGTCTGGAACAGTTAGATACTGAAGGCCGTCTGATTGTTGCAGGTGCCATGCCTAAAGATCCAGCCAATCCTCAAGCCGGTTTCTATGGCAGTACCATCATCGTTGATTTTGACAGTCGTGAAGCACTGGATGCATGGTTACAGGATGAGCCATTCCTGAAAGAAGGTGTATACGCGCATATTGATGTGAAACCATTTAACAAAGCATTTCCTAAAGGATAAGGTTCATGCGCGCTGTTACCGCCAGTTTCATTGGCTTTTGTTTCATGATTCCTTCTGCCGCCTGGGCTGTTGAAGTTTCTGCTCCAGCTGCCCCGGCTACACAGCCAGCAGCTACTCTTGTTCAAGCTGTTACCACGCAAGCACCTGCTCATGGCACTTCTGCACAGCAGGCTGGAATTATTCCAGCAGTTGCGACAACTGCTCAGACTGTTCAGCCGACTGAGAAAAAGCCGCTCACTGCAGAAGAAATTGCCAAGCAGAAAGCCCAGCAAGATGCCAAAGTCAAAGCTTTAGTCAAAGATCAGGCAACGCGTCTACAGCAACTGGAAAAAGCCAATCTGGAAGCCCTGTCACAAAATCAGGAATTGCAGCTCAAGAACGACAATCTCGGGGTTCAGGTACAGGTCCTGCAAAGTGAACGTAGTGCCCAGATGTTTCTCTACGGTGCTGCAACTTTGGCGGTCGGTGTATTACTTGGCTTTTTGATTGCGAGCTATGTTTATACCAAACGTCGCCGTCAGTGGTAATCTATAAGCCTTCCAAATATCTTTAAGGTTGTACCCGTTTTGTCGTATGCAATTCAAACTGCCGATCTGGATTGGCAATTAGTGGATGGCATTGATGTGCCTGTGTCCAAGCAATTTGGTGATGTGTATTTTTCCAAAGACAATGGATTGCTGGAAACCCGGCATGTCTTTTTAAATGGTAATGACCTTAGTACCCGCCTGGCCGATTTAAAACCTTTTGCATATTTCTGTGTCGGTGAAACGGGTTTTGGTACGGGTTTAAATATTCTGGCTTTGTGGCAGCTGTGGCAACAGGTTCGTCCAGATAATCAAAGCCATCTGCATGCAATTTCAGTAGAAAAATTTCCGCTTTCTAAAGCAGATTTAATTCGCGCCTTAAATGCCTGGCCAGAATTGAAGCCACTAGCAGATCAACTCATCTCCCAATATCCAATGCCGATTGCCGGTTGTCATCGTCTCAGCTTTCCTGAAGAGCGTTTCAGTCTGGATCTGTGGCTGGGAGATGCACATGATGTCTTTCCTGTCATTGAAAAAACTGCACCTGTTAACGCTTGGTTTCTGGATGGCTTCGCACCATCATGTAATCCAGACATGTGGGAAGAAAATGTTTTAAATAACATTGTGCGTTTATCCGAGATCGGAACAACTTTTGCTTCTTTCAGTGTTGCGGGTGTCTTAAAGCGTGGTTTAAAACGATATGGCATCTCCATTTCCCGTCCACGTGGATTTGGCCATAAACGTGAGATGCTGAAAGCGATCTGGAATCCTGTTGAAAAAAATAAAGACAGTGAAACGGTTTTAGAACAGGAAAGTGCTCAGAAAAAAACTGAACCAGATCTAGAGAGTCCTACCAGACCTCGTCAAATCGCTGTGATTGGCGCTGGAATCGCAGGTTTAAGTACGGCATTGACATTCGCTCAGCGTGGTCATCAAGTCACGATTTACGACCAGTCAGCGCCTCTTTCAGGCGGTTCCGGTAATCCCCTTGCCCTGCTTAATCCTAAACTGTGTCCAGTTGAGCAAAGTGCTGAACATCTGATGACGGTGGCCTGGCAGCATGCCTTAAATCATTATCAGAAATTTAAAGCTTTTCGCTCAATTCAGGTCAATCAGCTTGCCTTAAAAAATCCTGAACAGCTTTTAGGATTGGTAGATGAATATCCCGCAGACATTCTTGCTGCTCAAAGTGCAGCAGACCAAGAGATTCAAACTGAATTTCCAGCTTTAAAACTATTAGCAGCGGGCGCAGTTTTACCCCATCAACTGCGTGATGAAATTTTGCAGCATCCTCTTATTCAGTATAAACAAGCCCAAATTAGTCATATTGAGGCTGCTGAACAACCTGAGTTATTTGCAGATCAGCAATCCTTAGGCAAGTTTGATCACATCATTGTATGTACCGCACGTGATACCCAGCAATTCTTCAAAAACTATCCAATCCTGAAACCAATTCGTGGACAGGTTAGCTGGGTCAATAATCACGATCAGCCCTTAAATCAGGATACAGCCTATAGTTATGGCGGTTACTGTATGCAGCTCAATCCCGAACAACTGATTTTGGGTGCTTCATTCTATCCAGGCCGGGATGATGCAGAAGTCTTAATAGAAGATCATGTGCATAATTATAAACTTATCTACAGTGTCTTTCCTGAATATGCACAGTTATTACCTTCTACCGAAACCTGGCAAGGTCGAGCAGCAGTACGTGCCCAGAGTCAGGATTATTTTCCTTTACTCGGAAAAATGAAAGCAGATGAAGAGATTTATAGTTTTGCTGGTCTCGGCTCCAAAGGTTTTCTGTTTGCACCACTGTGTAGTGAAATTCTGGCTGCCCAGATTTTAGGAGAAGCCTGTCCAGCACCTTCGAACTTGGTAAAGAAACTCGACGTGACACGCTTTCAAAAGAAGGTAAAAGCCAAGAAGCCTTATTTTAAGCCTCAAGATTAAAAAGCCTTCCTTTTAATAAAGGGGGAGGAACACTGTTCCGCAAGGGAGAGATTTTAGAAAGAGTTTAACCCCCTCTTTAAAAAAAGGAGCTTTGAAGAAATCTAGACAACAAAAAAGCGCCTGACGGCGCTTTTTTTCACAAGGTCAATTATGCGCCTTGTTCCAGTGGCATACCTGCATCACGAGCAGCACGAGTACCACCCATCAGGATGACATATTCACGTGAGCTGTCAAAACCTTCTAATTTTTCAGCTGCACGTGGAGCTTTACTCCCACCACCACATAAAATGTAAATCGGTTGATCCGCTGACACCTGAGTCAGGCTATCTGCTGAAAGATCGTTAATGGGCTGATTGACCGCCCCTTTCACGTGTGCTTCAGCATAAGCACTTGCATCTCGTACATCCCAGATTACAGCATTTTCTGGGAACTCAAATGTTGTAATTTCTTGTTTACGGATCATTGCGCACTCCTTTGATGTAAACAACACTTGGCAAATGAAGAAAACATCCCTAGCATCTCAGATATTCTTTCCCTTTGTAAAGGTCTAAACTATGCCTTCTTTCGATATTGTTTCTGAATTAGAAATTTTTGAAGTAAATCATGCAGTTCAAAATACCCAAAAAGAGATTGCAACCCGCTTCGATTTCCGTGGACAGGATGTTTCTATTGAACTGAATGAAAAAAACAAGGAAATTAAAATTAGCACAGAAAGTGATTTCCAATGTGAGCAAGTGTATACCATGCTGGAAAACCATTTCTTCAAGCGTAAAGTGGATATTCAGGCACTAGATCCACAAAAAATGACCGCTTCAGGCAAAAATGTAGTTCAAGTGATCAAGCTTAAAGATGGCCTTGACTCAGATACAGCAAAAAAAATTAATAAGGTCATTAAAGAAAGCGGTATTAAAGTGCAATCTTCTATTCAGGGCGACAAGATTCGTGTGACTGATAAAAAACGCGATACCTTGCAACAAGTGATGGCATTCCTGAAAGAACAACAATTCGGTCTGCCTTTACAGTTCAACAACTTTAAAGACTAAGATATCTCAACGTCTGTAGATAGAATTATGACAAAGAGCAACCGACTGACCAAACTGGTCAAAGCGACATCAAGATTACCGCAAGGTATGCGTACTGCTTTATTGAGTAAGACCTTTGGCCGAGTGGTTCCAATGGTTGGCTCTGCCAAGATTCGCTATCAGGAAGTCAGTGCATCCAAAGTTGTGGTGAGTATGTTCAATCATAAAGCCATGCAGAACCATATCGGTCAGATTCATGCCTGTGCCATGGCACTGTTGGCAGAAACAGCAACCGGCTTTGTGACTGCAATGAATGTACCTGACAGCGCAGTGGTTTTGATTAAAAGCCTAAAAGTAGACTTTAAGCGTCCAACTAAAGGCGCCATGACTGCAGTAGCTACTTTAACTCCTGAACAACAAGAACTCATGCAGAGTTCAGAAAAAGGTGAAACGCTAGTACAAGTTATTGTAACTGATGAATCTGGTGAAGCACCGATTCAATGCGAGATGCTCTGGGCTTGGATTGCCAAGAATCAGTTGAAGCCAGCCTAATTTCAACACAGACAAAAAAATCCCAGATCAATGATCTGGGATTTCTTATTTAAAGAATTATGAGTTCTGCTGAGATTCTGCAAATTTCTGTTTTGCTTCATCCGGAATTGGACGTTTATTGCCTTTGACATCCACTGCGACAAAGGTAAATACCCCTTCAGTCACGCGTACAGGTGCACGTGAGTTATCATGACTGTCCCATACTTCGATTTGCATCTGGATTGAAGTATTACCAACTTTTAGAATTTTGGTATAGCAGCTAATGACATCGCCGACTTTCACAGGAACCAGGAAGGTCATCTGGTTAATCGAAATCGTTGCACAGCGTCCTTTACTAAAGCGCTCTGCATGAATTGCTCCCGCCAAGTCCATTTGTGAAACAATCCAGCCACCAAATACATCTCCACTCCAGTTGGTATCCGCAGGCATTGCAATCGTCTGCAGGGAAAGTACTCCCTCTGGTTTAATATGAGAATCTGTCACTTGAACTCCAGGCTTTTTAAATTAGGATTGAGCATTATTTAACTGCTGATCAAGCCACTTTTGTAGTTCGCTTGAACGTAATGCACCGCTTATTCTAGCAATTTCATTGGTTTTATTCATCAAAACCAGCGTCGGAATACTACGCACATTAAATGCTGAGCTTAATCGCAGATTGGCTTCGGTATCAATTTTAGCAAATACCACCCGTGGATTTTCTTTTGCTACAGCAGCAAAATGCGGTGCCATCATTTTACATGGACCACACCAGTCTGCCCATAGATCAATCAGGATGGGAAGATCACTATGGGCGACAAACTGACTAAAGTTCTGTTCATTTAGCTCAATCGGCGCCAGTGGAACCAAAGCCTGATGACACTGACCACATGCTGGATCGGCCGTTAATTTTTCTTCAGGCACACGATTTTTAGCCTGGCAATTCGGGCATACAATGATCATCTAGCGCACTCCAATATGTTGGTGTAAGAATTCTAATTGGGTCGAGACTGCTTTTTGAAACCATTCACCATGATAAATATCAAAATGCCGCATATTCCACTCATGATATTGTACAAATGGTGCAATATTGGTTGCGGTTTCCCGGCTAGCTTCAATGGGAATTAGGCTGTCTTGTTGTGCTGCGATAAACAGGACAGGAATAGTGATTTTGCGGACTTGCTGAATAGGACGGTAGCGCATCAATTTAAAGAATACCCGGGCTGGGATATGGCCACTCCAGTAATAATCTGGATTCACAATCGATAAATATCCTTCGTAGCTATCTTGCGTCGGCATAAAACAGAGTTCATGACGATCAACCACAGGTAAGGTCTTGGGAGCTCTTCCTACCTTTGCCCCCATATAATCCTGACTGGAAATCTTCAAGGCTTTAGGCAATTGCTGCAAAGGATAAAGTTTGGCACTTTCTGCCCCATCTACAAAGGGTACCTGAACCATTACCGCCTGAGTATTTTTTAGTTCTGCGGCCAATGTCAGTACATGCCCGCCACTCAATGCTGTTCCCCATAACACAATCCGTTTAGCATCAATGGATTTACGTACCTGCAAATGCTGAATCATTGTACGCCAGTCTTCAATTTGAGCACTGATCGATACCAGTTCACGCGGACGTCCGGTACTGCCTCCCCAATAACGATAATCAAACAGAACCACCGCATAACCTGCACTGGCAAAACGTTGGGCATATTGCACCAGTTTAAAATGACGTAAAGCCGCTAGGCCATGAGCCATCAGGATCACAGCTGGTTTGTCAATTTGTTGAGGACGATAGAAATCCGCAGCAATCACTTCCTGACCGCTTTTGACATACAGTGGTTCGACTGTATAGGCGTACATACGCGCTCCATTGCGTTATTTTATAGTTGTAATCGTTTATAATTTTTTCAGAACTAGGCCATCATGTTTTCAGCTTAATGCTATCATAAAGCATATCAAGATAAATGACATAATGGAGTGACATCATGAGCGAAAATGTAGGCTTTGCTGGCCAAATTGGTCCTGAACATATCTCTCAAGTAGTTGAAAAAGGTTTTAAATCAATTATCAATAACCGTCCGGATATGGAAGGTGGCCCTGAACAGCCAACCAGCGTACAAATTGAGGAGGCTGCTCGTAGTGCAGGTCTGGATTATGTCTTCCAGCCAGTAGTTGCTGGCCAGATTACCGAGCTTGATGTGCGTACCTTTGCTAACCATTATAACGAATTACCAAAGCCAATCTTGATGTTCTGCCGTACAGGAAATCGATCCAATAATTTATATCAGTTAGCGAAACAGATGGATCTGCTGGATGACTAAGGTATTTGGGGAAATGTACTTTTAGTCAACATCTCCTTTTAGTTTCAGAGATCGGCCTATGTATAAATTCTTACTGGTTATATGTTGCAGTCTTGCATTGATGGGTTGTAATTCAATGAATTTTAAGCCTACTGTGGGTGTCAGTGTGGGAACTTCTATTTAATTTTTTGAATTTTAGCTCCTATGAATTTTAGCTCCTATAAAAAAACAGCGCCGAGGCGCTGTTTTTTTGAATTATAGGTAAATTTTATCTACAATTCATTAAATTTTAGGGTGTACACTCCGAGGTATTTGTACCAAATGGACTAATTGCATTAATCGAATAAATTCCATTAAAATCCTTATCATTACCTTGCTGGTTACGTAGAAGATGAGGATAACTATTTGACATTCTATACGAATTTGATTCTGCTGTAGCATCAATACGTACATTTAACCATTGAGCATACGTTTTTGGATAAGTTATTACAAAATTAATTTCACCTGAATTATTTGTAACCCCAGTCCATGTCGCATCATTACTTGCCTTAAACTTAACAACATCTAACGCTACATTCGCATTTGTGACTTGGGTAACATCTACAGCAAAGTTACAGTGCAAGCTCTGATTAACTAATTCAGGGTTAGCAGCATCATTACCTTGATAATATCTTTGACCAGCAAACACCCATTTCATTTCACTAGTTGGAGGAGTTATGGAATTTGTTGGTGCTAATGCCCATAAATTTTGCCCTCTAATATAACTTTGAGGTTTAATTTCAAAGCTTACATTCTGTTCTTTTACTAAATTTCCAAGTTCATCTTTTACTGTAGCTTTTAACGTTTGCTCATAAGCATTACCATTGGCTATAGGTTCTAAATGATTATCTGTAATATTAATCACTAGATTGTTAACAGATTTTCTGACTACATCCAGTATATGAGTTTGGGTAGCACCTGAAAAACTTGCACTCAGCTCCAAATCTTCATTGATAAAAGCAGTCTCAGTATAATTACGACGTAAGCTTTCATCAATTTTAATTATGAATTCAGCTTCACCATTATTATTTGTCACAATCCCGGAAGCGCCTTGAATATAAGCTCCATTGAAGTTCGAGTTCTTTAAATTCAATGTAATATATTCATTAGAAACTGCTCCACCAAACTGATCACGTAAATTCACAGTAATTGTGGCGGTTCCATCTACAACATTAATAGTTGATTGACTAGGTTTAATGAACAGGCTGTATCTTGGTGCAGTAGAAGTTGGATCTGTAACATTTAAATGAAGAACCTGCTTCACATCAATACCATTCGTAGTATTAGTTGCATCTAAGGTAATACCACTTGCTATCAAAGCATCTTTATCAAAACCTTCTTTTGGAATATATAGGGTGAAGAAGCCTCGTCCATCTTCATCAGTTTTGACAGTCCATTTCTCAGCAATATTTTCTGGTAAAGGATGATTATTTTCATCAGAAGTATTTTCTTCAGTAATAAAGCCTACATTTTTACCTGTGGTGGTGTTTGTCTTACGTACAGCCAAGGTGACTTCTTCATTACGTACAGGATTATTAAAAGCATCGAGTAAACGTACAACGACAACTGTTCTGTCATCACCTGGATTCAAAGTGTTTTTAAAACTATTGATTTCAAGATGGTTTGGGTTTTCGACATCTTCAACTGTAAACGGTAAAATAGCAGGAATTTCATTACCTTTTGGATCTCGAATTACACCTGTAACTCGAATAGATTGTAATATATCCGTCGTTATACCTTTTGGTACCTCTAAGGCAAATTCAATTGAACTATCTGCTGGTATAAGCACACCCTCTATATCAACACCATTGGCTTTTAACTTAACACCAGCATCGATCGCTTCTTTATTCAAGCTTAATCGCATCGGTGTACCTGTAACAGTATTAATCCCCATTTCATCTTTAACAGCTGCATACACTTTAACTGTTTGCCCAGCTGTCACTGTTTTTACATCTGATGTTAAACGTGGATTTAAAGCATTTGCTGGAGCGGTGATACCAATTACACTTGTTTGCTGTAAACGATCGCCATTATTTAAGTTCGTACCAACTACTGCAAAGACAATACCATTTTTGATCAAACTAGCATCATATGCGCCCTCAGAAACGGTAACCGTAAATTCAGCTTCACCCTTACTGTTAGTTTGAGTTGGTACATTGCTTAATGTCACACGACTAGAAGTTAAACTAGATAGTGCAACTGCGATAGGCGTGTTTGGAATTGTATTACCAGCTTTATCAACTGCTTTAATTTTGACGCGTGTTTCACCACCAAGAACAGAAATTGTATCTAATGGCTTATCATCTACTGTCGTAAAAATAAGATTCGCTAATTCAGGTAAAATAACCTTAGCTTTATCTAACTCAATTTTACGAACCAGCGTATATTCAGAACCATCCGCACGTCGTGCAGTTGCTGTAAATTCAAGATCATTTGCAGCTAAGTTTTCAATTTCTGTATCACTTTGAGGATTGAGTGTCACTCTAAATGTTGCAAGACCTTTGTCATCTGTCATGACTTGAGATGGCGTGTTGAAACTTACACCATTACTTAAAGCAGCTTCATTTAGACCAAGTGAAACAACTTGGTTTGCAAATGCCTTACCTTCAGTATCTTTTGCATTAATCGTCACTTGGATTGTCTTAGGTGTATTCACATCCAATGCAACTACATAATCAGATGCATCTAAGGTAAAGTAATCTAGAATCTGCCCGGCATTTGGTGATTTAAAGTTCAAGGTTTGAACAGCAGCTTTACCATTGCTGGTGGTCGCCGTGATACGAACACCTGGACTTACCAACTTAATCTGCTCTTGAGTACTTGCTGCTTTATATTCAAACTCAAAATAAGCGTAACCATTGGCATCAGTAAACTTAGTTGCTTCACCTGTTAAAGTGAATTGTGCTGTTTTTAACTGCTCTAGAGTTAAATCCGGTGTATCAATCGTAACTTTTGCACCCTGTAAAGCACCCTTATCAGCAGATAACGCTTTTACTGGAATAATGATTTTTTGATCTTTTGAATAATCAAATGCTTGCAGAATTGGATCAATTAAAACTTCTGCAGGTGTAGACTCAACATCAGGAGCTCTTAAATCAATACGGCGAGAAGCTTCATAATTCGAACCATCAGCACGTTTAGCTGTTAATGTAACCTGTAAATCACCAGTCACATCATCAATCAGTTTTTGCACTTCCGCTTTATTACGTGGCAATGCCTTAAAGGTAAAGGTTACATATCCATCAGCATCCGTTTTTTGCGTAAAGGTTTGTGCACCAACATTCGCACCTGTTGGATCAAGTAAATAAACACCATTATTATGTGCTTGTTCATTATAACTGATCGTTACATCTTGATTAGCAAGTGCTTTACCACCCACATTGATTGCACGTACCTTAACAGTAATATCAGTTTGTACGTTTTCTTCAATCGCAGCATAACCATTTGTATCAATAGAAATATAATCTAATGCTTCTGAAGTTAAAGACTCTCTAAAGTTCAATTTTGTTGTCTGTGTTTTTCCATTTGCAGTTGCGGTAACAATTACACCATTTAAGATCTCACGCTGTACTGTAGATTCTGCATATTTATATTCAAATACAAATGTCGCATAGCCGTCATCACCAGTAAACTGTTCAGCTGCTCCATTTAAACTAAAGTTGAGTTGTGCTAATTTCGCTTGAATATCAGTTGTGATTGCAACTTTTTCATTTTTCAGCGTACTGCCAGCAGCATCTAATGCTTTAACGCGTACTTGAATCGTATGATTTTGAGTATAGTCAAATGAATTTAAGATTGGATCAATAACTAAAGTCTCAACTTTAGATTCAACTTGCTCTTCGGCTTGTACTAATTCAACTTTACGTTGAGCTTGACGAACAGATCCATCAGCAACTGCAGATAAGACTTTCACTGTTACGCCATTTGCCAATAATGCTTCTAATTCCTGTTGGTTCTTTGGATGCACACTGAATTCAAATTTTGCATAACCTTTTGCATCAGTTGCTACTGATGAAGCTGTAAGAAGATTAATACCATTTTCATTGGTCAATTCAATCTGAACATTTTGATTTGCCAAAACTGAACCATCAGTACCTTTTGCAAGCACTGATAATACAACTTTAGTTTCTACATCCTTATCAATGACAGCTTTACCAATCATATCAATGACAAGATAATCAAGCGTATTAGTTTGAGTTTCCGCAAAGTTAATAACTGTGCGCTGCTCTTTACCATTTGCAGTCGCCAATAACGCTACACCTTTCAATGCAAGGTTTTTTTGCTCTGTAGATTTTGCATCGTAGTTATAGCTAAATTCGAAGACAGCATAGCCTTGATCATCGGTATATTGCTCAGCAGCACCATTTAAACTCAAATTGAGTTTCGCTAATTCTGCACTTGAGATGTTTTCAGGACGCAATGTAATTTTTTCATTACGTAATGCGCTACCATCTTCACCAATCGCCTTCACTCGTACCGCAATGGTAGAATTTTTACTGTAATCATAAACACTAATCGGATCAATGATCAGATAATCAACTTCACTTGGTGCTTCTGCTTCTGACTTATAAAGTTCAACTTTTCTTGATACTTTGTATGCAGAACCATCTACACGCTGTGCAGATAAACGAACATTCAAACCAGATGCAAGCAATGCCTCTAATTCAGATGCATTTTCTGGTGCAATGTTGACTTTAAATGTGGCTTGTCCTTGTGCATTGGTCACAACTTCTGTCGCAGAATTAAATGAAATACCACTATTGGTTTCTGTTTCATTCAACTCAATTTTCACAGTCTGGTCTTTTAATGCCTGACCATTTGTTGCCAATGCAGTTGCTGTAATCGTCACTTCTGTTGGTTTATCGGTTGAGATAACTGCACGACCACCTGTAGATACCACTAAATAATCAAGATTGATTTCTTGTTCATTTGCAGGTGCTTTAAAGTTAATAATCGTATTATTCGTCTTTCCATTAGCAGTTGCTTTAATTTCAAAACCATTCAGTAGTTTCTTTTGTGCAGAAGACTGTGCATTGTATTTATAGTCAAATGTGAATGTCACGTAACCATAATCATCAGTCAGTTTCGTCGCATCGCCAACAAGACTTAAATTCAGATCAGCTAACTCTTGTGCACTAAGGGCTGTCGTTAAGCTCACTTTTTCATTACGTAAAGACTGACCAGCTTGACCAATCGCTTTCACGCGTACTTGAATTGTTTGGTCTTTTGTATAGTCATATGCTGCTTGTAACGGATCGATTAGTAGTGAAGATACTTGCGATGCTTGCTCTTGCTCAATAAGCTTAATCGTTCTTAGCGTTGTATATTCAGAACCATCTTTTGCAGTTGCTTTAACAGCGACTGTTACACCACTCGCAAGCAATGCATTCAGTTCATCTTTATTCTTTGGTTTCGCATTTAAAACGAACTCAGCATTACCTAATACATCTGTAACTAGGTTATTAGAGGTCGCATACGTTACGCCATTTGAAACTGCAGTATTATCAATACCAATACTAATACGTTGGTTAGCTAAAACCTTACCATCTGTACCCATTGCCTTGACACGGATCTTGATCGGTGTATCTGTAGTGGTCGAAATTAAGGCTTGTCCATCTGTATCGACAGTAAAGAAACTTAAGTCGATACTATTGCTCGGAGCCTTAAAGTTAATGCGAATATTACTAACCTTACCATTTGCCAAAGCATTGAAAGTAAGACCTTTTTTCGCAAGTTCTTCTTGTTCAGGCGTTTCGTTATACTGGTAACTAAGTTTAAACGTTGCATAACCTAATGCATCAGTGATTTGTTCTGCTTGGGTCGTAAAACTTAAGCCTAACTGCTGCATCTGCTGATTAGTTAAGGCAGATTTTAATTGAATTTTTTCTTTTGCTAATGGGCTTCCATTGACATCTAATGCTTTTACACGAACGGTAATTTCTTGATTTTGCGTATAGTCAAAACGGGTTAAGATTGGATCTACCATGAGGTAATCCACTTGACTCGTTCCAGTGTCAATAATCGAGTTTGAAACTAAATCAATTTTACGAGTAACTGAATGCTTAGAACCATCATTACGATAAGACACTACTGCAACAGTTAGGCCTTTTTCAATCAAGGTATTTAATTCAGTTAAATTACGTGCTGCAACTTTTAATTTAAATTCAACTTTACCTTGTGCATCCGATACAAGCTTAGTTGCCGTGGCATATGAAACACCATTTGAAATCGCAGTTTCATCAATACCAATAGCTAATTCTTGATTTGCAAGAACTGCACCATCAACACCAAAGGCTTGCGTACGTACTACAATTTCAGTTTGTTGATTAAGTGCAATTTGAGCTAAACCATCAGTATCTAAAGTAAAGTAATCAAGGCTGACTTTGTCACTGACACTCTTTGTATTGAAGTTAACTTTAATCGTTTGAGTCTTTTGATTAGATAATGCCGTGGATGTAAAAGTAATCCCTTGCTTAGCCAACGCTTGCTGTTCTGCAGATTTATTATATTGATACTTATAAACAAACTCTGCATAACCATCTGCATCTGTTAAAACTTCAGCAGCTGTACTTAAACTTAAACTCAACTTATTCAGCTGATCATCTGAAAGTAAAGATTTAATTGATACTTTTTCATTTTTAAGAGGGCCACCTTTTTCACCAATTGCTTTTACTTTAATTGTAATGTCTTGGTTCTTGGTAGGATCAAAGTTTTCATTGATTGGGTCAATTAAGAGATACTTAACTGCTTCAGTTGCAACGGCCTTATCTTCAACAACAATTTTAATATTATTGCTAATACCGTTATCTGTTGTAAACGTCGCTGTGATCCCTGAAGCCTTTAATGCTTCTACAGCTGCTGCTGTTTGCGATGCTGGTGTTTTAATTCTGAAAGTGACATAACCCTCTGCGCCGACAGACTGACTTTCATTTAAATCAAAGTTAACACCATCACTACTGCCTTCTAACTTAACAGCATTTGCTACAGCTTCGCTATTCAAGGTAAGTTTGATTTTACCTTTTTTCGCAGCATGTCCATTGTTCGCAATCGCTTTGACCTTAATTTCAACACTGTCAGACATTGCATTGATTTTATAAGATGAAGCGATTTCTAGACGTTGAATAGCTTCTTGATCGGTTGCACTATCATCTGCAGTAATGACATCAACAGTAATGGTCGCGAATTTCTCAGGGTTCTCTAGGAAAGTTGCTTTAAGTTCAATCCCTTCATCCTTCAAAGCAAGTGGTGTATCAGAATTACTTTTTAGGATAAATTCCGCATAACCTTGTGCATTTGTAATGGCTTCAGTTTTATCCAAGGTCACACCACGACCAGATTGATTGGTCTCCAGGCGAACTTTTTTACCTGCTAAATCTTGTTTATTAGAATTTTTGGCATATACACGAATACGTGCTTCGCCATTTTTTGCAGCAATCGGTGCATCAGGCTTAATAATTTCAAGTTTATCGACAATTGTTGCAATATCTTTAAATGTTAGAGACGTAGTTGCTTGCTTTTCTGCACGATGCTCATCAATGAGTTTAAAGTTTAGTATTTTAGATGTATCTACAAGCTGTTGAATTTGTGTCGCAGTTAAATTTTTATTTGCTACAAGTTTAAAATTTGCTTTACCTTCACTATCTGTCTGTACAGATGATCCATTGCTAATTACAAACAATCCTTGTAACTCAGCAGGTAAAGACAATTCAACGGTTTGTCCTGACTTAGAACCACCTTTTGGATCAGTCACTTGGACAAAAAATTCAACTGCCCCATTTGGTAAATCAATCGTAAGGCCTTGTGGCACATCTAGAGTATAATCACTAACAATTACACTAGATTTTTTAATATTAAGGGTATATACCTGTTTAACTTGTGTACCATCTACAGTTGCAGTTAATTGTACTTTACCAGATTCAATATTAATTGAAGGAATTTTAAGCTCAAAAATAGCAATGCCATCTTCAGCTGTAGCAACTAAGGAACTTTTGCTTGTTACACCTAATTTATCTGAATCATTAATCGCTAATCGTACATTTTTGCTAGAAATTCCACCTTTATCTGCATTTAAGACCTGAACAGCAATTTGTACAGTTGAATTATCTACAACCTGAACAATATTTTGGCCACTCGAATCTTGCAAACTAATATTCAAGCTTTCTGGAACTTGAGCTGTATTATCTGTAGATTCATTGCCGCCTCCATTATTTCCTCCTGTATTTGGTTGACTATTATTGTCATTATTATAGTAACCGTCACTCCCTCCCCCGCCACATGCAACTAAAGAAATCGATGTTGCTAAAACAGTCGTGTTAACCCCTAATTTTTTTAAATTTATAAACAAACTCATGTTTTTTCCCACTGCATATAATAGTTAAGCTGCCATAAAAGTTAACCTTCTGGCTTTTACACAAAATTTACTCAAAATATCAAAAATAAGCAATCTAGTTACATAATTTACATCAGAAACATTGTAAATCATGCATATAAATATTCATGTTCTGAGAATTGGTAAGCAATTTATGTATGACATTATTATTATCGGTGCAGGCACAGCAGGAATTAGTGCTTATAAAGAAGCTATTAAATATACCCAAAATATTTTAATTATTAATGCTGGTTCATGGGAGACTACATGTGCTCGTGTAGGCTGTATGCCGAGCAAGCTTCTAATTTCTTCTGCTAATCGTATGCATGAGATTAAAACTGCAGAAAATCTCGGATTAGAGCATGATGCAGTAATAAATACCTCCACCGTTATGGATCGCCTACATAAGCTTCGTGATCATTATATTCGGGCTACTTTAAAAGAAGTAGAACAATGGGATTCAACTCATAAAATATCGGGGCACGCAAAATTTACTAATGCTCAAACAGTCCAAGTAGAGGGAAAATTTTATCAAGCTAAAAGTTTTATTATTGCAGTAGGCTCTCGACCAAATTTTGATGCTACCTTAAAAGATGAATTAGGCGATAAACTCCTGACATCTGATGAAATCTTTGAGCTTTCACATTTACCTAAATCCTTAGCAGTGATTGGTAGTGGCGTCATTGCAATTGAATTGGCTCAAGCCATGCAACGTTTAGGGGTACGTACAACTATGTTTGCTCGTAGTCAGAAAATAGGTGCACTCACCAGTCCAACTTTACAAGCTTTGGTTAGAGAGCAGTTAAATAACGAACTGCCTATTAAATTTAAAACTTTACCTAATCAAGTCAAACTCCTTAATGATCAGGTAAAAATTGACTATATAGAGAATGATCAAAAGCAAAGTATTGAAGTAGATTATGTACTCTCAGCCACTGGTCGTAGCTCTAATTTGGATCGATTAGATTTAGAAAAAATTAATCCTGAATTCCATGATGTTAAAAAGCTACCTATCAATAAAAAAACCAAACAATTAGAAAACTTACCCATTTTTATTGTTGGAGATGCAGCCCCTGATGTCCCAATTCAACATGAAGCTGCCCATAATGGTAAAGAAGTAGTCCAAAACTGCTTAAATTTTCCAGATGTTCAACCTATTTCTACCCTAACTCCTTTGGCAATCGTATTTAGCCAACCAGAAATGGCGATTATTGGACAAAGTTACAAACAGTTAGAGGAAAAAAATGCAGAATATATTAGAGGCTTTGTATCTTATGAAAGACAGGGACGCGCATTAATCCTTGCTGAAAATAAAGGTGGAGCTGAAGTATATATAGATAAAAAGTCAGGAAAATTATTAGGGGCCGAACTATTCTGTCCTCAATCCGAACATCTAGCACACATGCTAGCCTGGATGATTGATGCAGAGCAAGATATTCATCAGATTCTGGCAAAGCCTTACTATCATCCGACTTTAGAAGAAGGACTAAGAACAGCATTTAAACATGCTCGTCGTCAGCTTGATCAACAGGAAATAATTGAAAATTCTTAAATATATTAAAGAAGTATTAATAAATAAAATTTAATTACTTCAAACAATATGGTGCAGCTAATAGCTCTGAAGTTTTGGCTGCTCTTTATTACTCCTTAACTCATTTTTTAGATCAGAAAATATCAATAGAAAAAGCTGTAACTATTTAAACTCCGCACATAAAAAAAAGCCCCCTGCGTGAGCAGAGGGCTTTTGGAATAATGAGCTGGCGATGAC
>ERZ1023241.113-NODE-113-length-29075-cov-28.755858_pt1 | contig 29075 bp, 30 predicted proteins | sample MGYA00380455_ERZ1023241 | MGnify/ENA primary metagenome ERZ1023241 (study PRJEB33173, sample SAMEA4830304) | metagenome | study: EMG produced TPA metagenomics assembly of the PRJEB25223 data set...
TTGTTGATTATCATAAGGCTTTTGAAACTGTCGCACCTCATGTTTGAATTCGCCCAGGTATGAAAAACATTCCATATTCCAATTTTGAGAGATTCATCCATATTATCTTTTTGAATGATTTGACGAACAGGTTTATATCCATTTCTCTCTGAAAACCGCATTTATTTCCTCCCCCAAAAAATAATTAATTTTTTTTATTAAATTTAAATCCTCCCCAACCCTCCTTTTTCAAAGGAGGGAATTTCCTCTCTTAGATAAAGAAAGGTAAGGGGAGAGTAATTATTTCAACAACGGCTTTAAGAATTTCCCTGTATGTGAAGCTTTAACCTTCACGACATCTTCCGGAGTACCTTCCGCGATAATCATACCGCCACCCGCACCACCTTCAGGCCCAAGATCTACCACCCAGTCTGCAGTCTTGATCACATCCAGGTTATGTTCAATCACCACAATGGTATTCCCTTTATTACGTAGCTCATGCAGGATGTCCAGCAGCTTGGCAATATCATGGAAATGCAGACCAGTCGTTGGTTCATCCAGGACATACAGGGTTTTGCCGGTATCCCGTTTGGCCAGCTCACGTGCCAGTTTCACACGCTGCGCTTCACCACCAGAAAGGGTCGTCGCTGACTGACCCAGACGGATATAACCCAGACCGACCTGATGCAAGGTTTCCAGACGACGATGAATCACTGGAATCGCATCAAAGAAATGCATGGCATCTTCAACGGTCATCTGTAATACATCGGAAATATTCTTACCTTTGTAGTTCACTTCCAGCGTTTCACGATTATAACGTTTGCCATGACAGGCATCACACGGCACATACATATCAGGCAGGAAGTGCATTGCCACCTTGATCATGCCATCACCTTCACAGGCTTCACAACGTCCGCCTTTCACGTTAAACGAGAAACGGCCCGCCGTATAACCACGAGCTTTAGCTTCCTGAGTCTGTGAAAACAGTTCACGAATTGGAGTGAACAAACCGGTATAAGTTGCTGGGTTCGAACGTGGTGTACGACCAATCGGGCTCTGGTCAATATCAACCACTTTATCCAGAAATTGCAAACCATCAATCGAATCAAACTTCTCGGCAGTCAGCGTGGTTGCACCATTTAGCTGAGTCGCTGCCAGTGGTAACAGAGTCCGGTTAATCAACGTAGATTTACCAGAACCTGAAACGCCAGTGACACAAGTCATAATTCCCAATGGAATGGTCAGATCGACTTTCTTCAGGTTATGCCCGGCGGCACCCATTAGCTTGATCTGTTCTTCCGGTTTTGGTGGCTGAACCCGTTTTTTCGGCACTTCAATTTTCAGTTTGCCAGACAGATATTTACCGGTCAGGGAGTCTTTATTTTCAGCGAGTTCCTGATAAGTTCCTTCTGCAATCACATGGCCACCATGCACACCGGCACCCGGACCAATATCAATAATATGGTCTGCTGCACGAATGGCATCTTCATCATGTTCGACCACTAAAACAGTATTACCGAGGTCACGCAGACGAATCAGGGTTTGTAACAGACGATCATTATCACGCTGATGCAGACCAATTGAAGGTTCATCCAGCACATACATCACACCCATGAGGCCAGCACCAATTTGTGAGGCCAGACGGATACGCTGTGCTTCACCACCAGACAAGGTTTCGGCAGAACGGGACAGACTCAAATAGTTCAGACCGACAGATACCAGGAAGTGCAGACGTTCACGGATTTCCTTGAAAATCTTGTCCGCAATTTCACCACGCGCACCTTCCAGATTAATACCTTGATAATAGCTCTCGGCATCGCCAATCGACATGCGGGTAACGTCGGCAATGGTCTTGTCCAGAATTTTCACATTACGCGAGATTTCATTCAGACGTGAACCATCACAAGCATCACAGGCAGCATTAGAGAGATACTGCGCCAGATCATCACGGACATAATTACTTTCGGTTTCGCGGTAACGGCGTTCCAGATGCGGCAAGATACCTTCAAATGGCATCACCCTGTTATGACGACGACCACGTTCATCAATATAGCTCAGGTCAATTTTTTCTTTGCCGGTACCGTAAAGGAATTTTTTCTTGGTATTGGCATCCAGTTCATTCCAAGGCGTTTCCAGAGAAAAACCAAAATGCTCGGCTACTTTTTGCAGCATGCCATAATAATACGGACGCTGACGATCCCAGCCACGAATCGCACCCTGGCTGATGCTGACTTCCTGATTGGGAATCAGTTTGTCTGCACTGAAATGACTACGGGTGCCCAAACCATCACAGACCGGGCAGGCACCGAAGGGATTGTTAAATGAAAACAGGCGTGGCTCCAGTTCAGCCACAGCGCGGTCACATTCCGGACAGGAGTGTTTGGCAGAAAACACGCGATCATCATTTTCGCCTTTCATCCAGGACAAAATCGCAATATCTCCACCGAGACGCAGTGCAGTTTCAAAACTTTCTGCAATCCGGTTACCGAGATCATCACGGACCTTAAAGCGGTCAACTACCACTTCAATGGTATGTTTTTTCTTTTTGTCCAGTTCGGGTGGTGGATCAATTTCCATGATCTCGCCATCGACACGTGCACGCACAAAGCCCTGGCTTTGCAGTTGCTCAAATAACGCTGTGTACTCACCCTTACGTTCACGCACGACAGGCGCTAACAATAACAGCGCAGTGCCTTCTTCCAGTTCTTTAACCGCATCGACCATTTCAGTTACGGTCTGTGCCACCATAGGCAGATCGTGTTCCGGACAGTAAGGTGTACCTACGCGTGCATAGAGCAGACGTAAATAGTCATAGATTTCGGTAATGGTACCTACAGTCGAACGCGGGTTATGGCTAGTCGATTTCTGTTCGATAGCAATGGCTGGGCTTAAACCCTCAATCGAATCAACTTCCGGCTTTTCCATTTGCGAAAGGAATTGACGCGCATAGGCAGATAGAGATTCTACATAACGGCGTTGACCTTCCGCATATAACGTATCGAATGCCAGTGAGGACTTACCTGAACCAGACAGTCCCGTAATCACCACAAACTTGTCGCGTGGAATATCAAGGTTCACATTTTTCAGGTTATGGGTACGTGCACCTCGAATACGGATGTGACTTTGGCTCATGCAATGATCCTAGAAAATTCATCAAAAACCTTTATATGATACCGAATGAAAAATGTTCAAGTGCAAATAAAAGTATTTTAAACGTCAAGTTGTGTCGGATATTGGTCAAAAGATCAGTACTAAAGCAACTGGGGGAAAACGTAGATTAGATTTGCTCTTTTCCAAACATCTAATAGATAAAATTTCATGATGCATAACGACATCAAAATTAGCTTCACTTTCCATCATTTAGGGTTTGGTTTAAAAATAAAAAAGCCCTGTATTAAACAGGACTCAGTCAATAGAAACTAAAATTAATCATCCAGACCTAGCCATTGGCGTTGTTCATAAGCACTATCCCAGAACAGCCATTCCAGACGTGCTGCATGGGTATAGGCCTGATGCATTTTTTCCAGAGTATCGGCATCGACCCGCGCTGCCACCCGATCCACAGTAGCAATTACATTGCGTACCGCTGTATGAAAATCTTCACCAGCATAGGTATCAATCCAGGCCTGATATGGATTATTCGGCGCCGCCTTATCGACAATATCCTTACCGACTTCTGCATAGATCCAGAAACATGGCAAGAGGGCAGCCAGAACCACCGGATAACTTTCTGCCCAAGCTGTTGCCTGTAAATAAGAGGTGTAATGATGGCAGGCCAGAGTCAAAGGTGTATTTTCAAATTGGGTTTTGCTGATGCCAAAATCCTGCATAAAGCCATCATGCAGGCTACGTTCGACCACAATAGCAGTTTTAGCGGCTTCACTAAACTGGATCACGTCATCTGCTTCAAAAGCTTTGGCTGCACAGACCGCCAGTGCACGGCCATAAGCCAGCAGATAATGTGCATCCTGAATCACATAATGACTAAAGGCTTCACGGCTTAATGTTCCCTGCGCCAGTTGCTGGTTAAAAGGCAGCGCCAATGTCTTTTGATAAAGTCCGAGATTACGTTGCCATACGTCTTGAGAGAAACCCATACTGAAATCCTTAGCAGTTGAAGTCAAAACATCCAGCACTATAGCAAAGATGAATCTGTTTAAAAGATCAGCAAATCTGAAAAGCAGAAAATACTTAAAAATGGTTCAGGAAGTGCTTTGGTTTATGCGGCAAAAGTTTCATAATTGGGACAACTTTTAGTCTTAGTATTTCTCTACGTTTAAAGAAATGCATTTAATGAAATTTATCTAAGGTCGATATATATGTTGAAACACTTTGGTTTCTCAATCGTATTTTCGATCGTGTGCCTTGGTTTGTCTGCTTATTGGGGATTTACCCATGGTCCGGAAGCGGGCCTGCAAACCATGTTCACAGCACTGACCATTACCGCTATTCTGGCGATTATGGAAGTGTCGTTGTCATTTGACAACGCGGTTGTCAATGCATCCGTCCTGCGCGGTTGGGATCATTTCTGGAAAATGATTTTCCTGACGGTCGGGATTCTGGTTGCAGTTTTCGGGATGCGCCTGATTTTCCCGGTGGTCATTGTGGCCGTAACTGCGGATATGGGCTTTATGGAAGTGGTGCAGCTCGCCTTAAATGCACCCAAAGAATATTCGGCCAAACTGATGGCACATCATGCCGAAATTTCTGCCTTTGGTGGTGCCTTCCTGATGCTGGTATTCCTAAACTTCTTCCTGGATGAAGAAAAAGACACCCACTGGTTCCGCATGCTGGAACGCCGTCTGGCGCATCTGGCAAACGTTCCGGCGATGTCAGTCTTTATTACCCTGATTGCCTTATTAATCATGGATTTTCAGGTCGAAGAAGCAAAACGTCTGGATGTTATTCTGGCAGGGATCTGGGGAATCGTGATTTATATCGGGGTACAGGTCCTAAGCCATATGTTAGGTGGGGAACCGGAAGTAGACGAAGAGGGCAACGCCGTTCGTCATGATGCTGAAGGCGTACCGACTGGCGTGGTGAAAGCCGGCTTTGGTGGTTTCCTTTACCTAGAAGTACTCGATGCATCTTTCAGTTTCGACGGGGTAATCGGGGCCTTTGCGATTACATCTGACGTGGTAATCATCATGCTAGGCCTGGCCATCGGTGCGATGTTCGTGCGTTCGATGACTATTTACCTGGTCGATAAAGGCACGCTGGATGCCTATATCTATTTGGAACATGGCGCGCACTATGCGATTGGTGCTCTGGCATTTATCATGCTGGCAAGCAGTACCGGTGTACATATCCCTGAAGTGGTGACTGGTCTGATCGGTGTGGCTTTCATTATCTGGGCAGTCATTGCTTCGATCCAATATACCAAGCGTCAGTTATTAAAAGCAGGCAAATAGCCCCGTGATCGCTGAACAGAAGCGTAGCTCCGGCTACGCTTTTTTATCCATTGGAGCGTAAAACCTCGTGGTTCAGCACGAGGATATAAGCGACTGGAGTAAACCACATGAACGACACGAAAGGTCGTTTTAAATACTTGTACTATAGTCACTATTAAGAAAAATACTGTTAAAATAATTGGATGAAGACACTCAAATTACGCATAAAAGACAAACATTGCAAGGTGCTAAATCAGTTAGCATCCGAAGTAAATTTTGTTTGGAATTATGTCAATGATTTGTGTTTTAAACATCTTCAAAAAAACAACAATTCTTTTCAGCATACGATATTGCAAAATACACGAAAGGCACATCGAAAGAATGCAACTTGCACAGTCAAACTATTCAGGCAGTGACAGAAGAATTGGTCACAAGACGCAAGCAGTTCAAAAAAGCAAAACTAAAATGGCGTGTCAGTAATAAAAAATCAGCTAGACGTTCACTAGGTTGGATACCGTTTAAAAAGGTTGCAATCAAATATGCTGATGGCTGTGTTCAATATGGTAAACACCAATTCAAGTTATGGGATAGTTACGGTTTAAGTCAATACAGGGTTAAAACAGGCTCATTCGTTGAAGATAGCCGAGGCCGTTGGTATGTATGTCTTGTAGTTGACAATGCTAAAACAGAGAAAACCACCGCTAAAACCTCAATTGGCATAGATTTAGGTTTAAAAGATTTAGCCACTTGTTCAGATGGTGTAAAACTTAAAGCCCCTCAAATCTATCGGAAATATGAACAAAAACTTGGTATTGCTCAACGTGCAAAAAATAAAAAACGAGTGAAAGCAATTCACGCCAAGATTAAAAATGTAAGACAAAACATGCTGCATCAATTCAGCCATAAACTAGTAAAAGAACATGCAGCAATCTTCGTTGGCAATGTGAATGCCAAAGCATTAGCGCAAACCAAACTAGCCAAGTCTGTGTTAGATGCCAGTTGGACAACACTAAGAACCATGCTCAAGTATAAATGCGAGAACGCAGGGGTATGGTATGAAGAAGTCAATGAAGCCTATACCACCCAAACTTGTTCGTGCTGTGGCTCACGCTCCAGTAGTCCGAAAGGTAGAGCAGGTTTAGGAATAAGAGAGTGGCAGTGTGGTGAGTGTGGTAGCTCATGGGATCGGGATGTAAATTCCGCACTGAATATTCTTGCGCTCGGGCATGAGCGTCTAGCAGTAGGAATCCCCTTGCTTTAGCTGGGGGAGGATGTCAATTTTCAGATAGTCCTCATCTTTATTTCAAATAAAATTCATGCATTCCTTTGAGCGGAATGGCCTATAATCTACGCATCAAGATTAACTAACTCGATCGCCAGACTTTATGATGAATGCCTTAGAACGTCGCTCGACCTTTGCCCTGAGCAGTATTTTCGCACTGCGCATGCTGGGGTTGTTTATGATCATCCCTGTATTCTCGGTAGCAGGGCAGTCATATGAATATGCTACGCCGGCACTGATTGGTCTGGCGGTGGGTATTTATGGCCTGACACAGGCCATTTTACAGATTCCGTTTAGCCTGATTGCAGACCGCTATAGCCGTAAGCCACTGGTGGTTTTGGGCTTGTTGCTATTCGCTCTAGGTGGTGCGATTGCTGCAATGTCTGACACCATTTATGGCGTGATCATCGGTCGTGCGATTGCGGGTGGTGGAGCAGTTTCAGCAGTGGTAATGGCCTTACTGGCCGATGTGACCCGCGAAGAAAACCGCATGAAAGCCATGGCGGTGATGGGCATGAGTATCGGCCTGTCCTTTGTGGTGGCCTTTACCATGGGGCCATGGGTGACAGGACTGGTCGGCATTTCCGGTCTGTTCTGGGTGACCACCGTAATGGGCTTGGCTGCGATTGCGATGTTGTTGATGGTCCCTAAAGTTACCCGTCATCATAAAAATTTTCAGCAGGGCTATCTGGAGCAGCTAAAACAGGTCCTGAAAATGGGGGATCTGAACCGTCTGCATATTTCAGTATTTACCCTGCATTTGCTGCTCACAGCCATGTTTATTTATGTGCCATCGCAACTGATTGAAGTTGCTGAACTGCCATTATCGAGCCATGGTTGGGTCTATCTGCCGCTGCTGGTCGTCAGTCTGTTTTTTGCCTTCCCGAGCATTGTACTGGCAGAGAAATATCGCAAGATGCGCAGTATTTTCCTGACAGCGATTGGCGGGATTATTCTGGGTCTGTTGATCATGATTTTTGGCTTTGAATCCAAATATGTGCTGATCGGTGGATTAGGTTTATTCTTTATTGCCTTTAACGTCATGGAAGCCTTATTGCCCTCATGGTTGTCCAAAGCAGCCCCGATTCAATCTAAAGCCACTGCGATGGGCGTGAATGCCAGTAGTCAGTTTCTGGGCGCGTTTTTTGGCGGGATTATCGGTGGACAATTGTTGTTACTCAACAACACTTCGCTCGGTTGGAGTATTTTATCGGCAATTGCTATAATTTGGCTGCTCATGAGTTTTGGGTTGGCTCAACCACGCTATCTTTCATCGCTCGTGCTTCGTCTGCCAGAGAGTAAACAAACAGATGAATGGACTTCTCAACTTTTGGCGATTCATGGTATTGAAGAGGTTGTGGTCATGTCTGAACAGCAAGTCGCCTTTGTCAAGGTCGATAAACAGCAGGTTGATGATGTTTCGCGACAACAATTAACGCACTTGTTAGGTAAAGAGGTAGCCATTTAAACATAACTCTTATAAAGTAAAATATAGAAATAAATAGGAAGTGTACGTCTGATGCGTGGTGTTAATAAGGTCATTTTAGTTGGTACTTTAGGTCGAGATCCTGAGACCAAAACTTTCCCAAATGGTGGTTCTCTCACTCAATTCTCTATCGCAACCAGCGATTCATGGACTGATAAAAATACGGGCGAACGTAAAGAGCAAACCGAATGGCACCGTATTGTGCTGCATAACCGTTTAGGTGAAATTGCACAGCAATATCTGCGCAAAGGTTCTAAAGTTTATATCGAAGGTTCATTACGTACCCGTCAATGGACAGATCAAAGCGGTCAAGAACGCTATACAACGGAAATCCGTGGTGAGCAAATGCAAATGCTGGATTCTGGTCGTCCACAAGGTGAGCAGGGCGATAACGGGTTTAACCAGCCACGTTTTAATAACAATAACCAGGGTGGCGGTTATAGCAATAATCCACAAGGTGGTTATGGCTCAGCGCCTCAGCAAGGCGGTTTTAACAATAATCAAGGCAGTGGTTATGGCAACAATAACCAAAATAACCAGGGTGGTTATGCGCCGAAGTCTGCACCTGCTCCAGTAGCAGCACCTGCAGCCGATCTGGATGATGATCTTCCGTTCTAATCCCGACATTAGAAAGGCAAATCATCATCAAAACCCGCCATTTGGCGGGTTTTTCATATCTGGGTTCTTCTATTTTTTCACTGAGACCCACATCGTGATCACCGCCCGAAACACAACTTCTTCTGCAGTATCTTTAATTTCTACATTGACCAGATAATCGCTGCCTTCCTTCCATATAAAGTTAGGCTCGGCGGGTGTCGCAATCGCAACTAGGTCAGTAGTAGCTTTTTTGACATATTCGACCTGCATACCCTTGGGAATCCAGCGATGAGTTTTCGGAACGGTTGCATCGGTCATGGTGCCGCCTGCCAGTTCAGCCATATTGCACATGGCAATCGCGTGTACAGTGCCTAAATGATTCAGCACGGCACGATGTTTCTTGATGCTCACTGCACAATAACCAGGCTTTAAATCTTCAAATAGTGGAGAAATACTGCCGAAATAGGGGGCTTTTAGACAAAGTAATTTAGAAAAAAGATATTTACCGGCTGGCTTATTTTCTAGGCTTTTCCAGATTTTTAGGGCTTGGCTCATCTATAACTTCCTGTATATTATTTTTAATCAGAATAATATTCTCATACAGAATATTATTCTGTATTGGCGCATCTGACAAAAACCAGACATCAGGCTGCCAGCCTGCTTTTAAAAATAGAGAGGATTTAAATATTAAAGATGCAAAACATGGAATTGCTGGAAAAGATTTTTAAAGGAAGACGAGCTTTATTAAAACGTCAGATTCTGGAATGTGCATTGATAGAGTTTCTGTGTACAGGCATTGCTGCGACTACGATTGAAATGATTCGTGATCAGGCCGATACCAGCATAGGAGCGATCTACCATCATTTTAAAAATAAGGAGGGGATCATTGCGGCACTGTATATTGCAGCGCTCACAGATCAGTCGGAGCAGCGTTTGCAGGCTTTGTCACAAGTTCAGGGTATTGAACAAGGCATACAGGCGGTGATTCAGAGTTATATCGATTGGGTCGTAGCGTATCCTGATTTTGCCCGCTTTCTTTATGCCGCGCATCATACAGTTCAAAATAGTGACTTCAAAGAGGAATTGCAGCAGTCGAATCAGCAGCGCAATCAAGACTTAAAACAATGGCTGGCTCAGCAGGCAGATATCAGTCAATTACAAGCTGTTCCCTTAGAATTGCTTATATCACTAATCATTGGATCCACTGAAAGTTATTGCCGGAGCTGGTTATCTGGTCGAGTCCACACCTCCCCTAAATACTATGCAGCAGCCTTAGCAAAATCGGCTTGGCAATCTATACAGCATTTTCAAGAAAGTGAAGCCGCCAAAATCAATTAAACAAATCAGAAAGATAAAAATAAAAGGAATTATAAATCTAAAAAACCGATAGTTTTTATGAAAAGTTACGGTTTTACCTATTGGTGGTTTTTGCGTATTCTTAACTACATCAAATGAACACACACTTTCACGAGTAGATAGGAATAGACTTATGAGTTTAATCAATACTGAAGTTAAGCCATTCAACGCAACTGCTTACCACAATGGCCAATTTATTGAAGTGTCTGAACAGGACATGAAAGGCAAATGGTCTGTAGTATTCTTCTATCCTGCTGACTTCACATTTGTTTGTCCAACAGAATTAGGCGATCTTGCTGATCAGTATGCTGAATTCCAGAAACTGGGCGTAGAAATCTACTCAGTATCTACAGACACGCACTTCACGCACAAAGCTTGGCATGATACGTCTGACGTGATTGGTAAAATCCAGTACCCAATGATCGGCGATCCAACCTGGACTTTGGCGAAAAACTTTGAAGTGCTGATTGAAGCTGATGGTCTGGCGGACCGTGGTACTTTCGTGATCGATCCAGACGGTAAAATCCAGATCGTTGAAATCAACGCGGGTGGTATCGGTCGTGACGCGCAAGAACTGCTTCGTAAAGTAAAAGCGGCTCAATATGTACACGCTCACCCAGGTGAAGTATGTCCTGCAAAATGGAAAGAAGGTGAAGCGACTCTTGCTCCTTCAATCGACCTGGTCGGTAAAATCTAATTCGATAACACTTTATCGAAATTGAAAAAACCCAGCCCTCAGCGCTGGGTTTTTTATTATCTACTGCTCATGACTACTTAAATTAACGTCTTATAGCAAAGCTAAAGTTATAAGTAGCTACACAGAAATCTAAGAGTCGAATTGTCTTATATTTGAAATACTGCATTCTAGAAGTACGGTATTGATGACTGCTGATAAAGCTTAAAATGGCTGCATGTTCATCCTATTGTGTATAGGAGTAAAAGATGAAAAAAATTATTGGTGTTTACCGTAATCAAAACATGCACTGGGTCGGTGACGGCTTCCCGGTGAAAAACCTGTTTTCTTATGACCGTCTGGGGCAGGCCATTAGTCCATTTTTATTGCTGGATTATGCAGCGCCGTATCACTTTGCGCCAACCACTGAGCAGCATGGTGTAGGTTCACATCCGCATCGTGGTTTTGAAACTGTAACCTTGGCTTATCAGGGTGCAGTGACCCACCAGGACTCCAGTGGCGGTGGCGGTACGATTCAGACCGGTGATGTACAGTGGATGACAGCGGGTGCAGGGGTGGTGCATGAAGAATTTCATTCTCCAGATTTTGCGCAAAAGGGCGGCCTGTTTGAAATGGTTCAACTCTGGGTCAACTTGCCAGCCAAAGACAAAATGACCGCGCCACGTTATCAGGCCATTACTGCAGCTGAGATTCCACGGATTGAAATGGATGAAGGTGCAGGACATATTCGGGTGATTGCCGGAGAATTCGGAGGTCATCATGGCCCTGCGCATACCTTTAGTCCGGTGAATGTCTGGGATGGCGAGCTAAAAGCGGAGTATGAAACTACGTTGCATGTACCTACCGGACATAATGCTTTGCTGGTTGTACTGGCGGGTGAGCTGGTGGTAAATGGCAATCAAAAAGTCCTGGATAGCTCTATTGTCATGTTTGCGCGCGATGATGATCCTGAAATTCAGCTACAGGCCGATCAGGACACTAAATTTTTGCTTTTGACCGGTGAGCCGCTGAATGAACCTATTCAAGGCTATGGCCCATTTGTAATGAATACCAAGGAAGAAATTATTCAGGCATTTCAAGATTTTAATCAGGGTAAATTTGGTGAAATCGCGGTACAGGCCGAATAATACAGTCAGTCTTAAAACAAAGAAGCCTCTGCACAAGCAGAGGCTTTTTTTTCTAATGCGCTGGAATTTCTTGTCGTTTTTACGAGTTTCTTGGATAAATTCATTTTGTTTATCTCTATGAATTTATCTCTTTCTTGTGCTGCATATTATAGAGTGTTTTGCGGTCTTTGTAAACCGATGATTAAAAAATCGGTTAATTAAATCATTTGTTTTTTAAAGATTTATTTTTAAATATTTAAACATAATGGCGGTTTAAGTTACTCTATATAAAGACGGTTTTTGCTATTCAAAAAATGTAATTTATTTGTAAAGTTACGTTAACTCAGACTTACGAAAAAAAAGTATTCTGGAAGATTTTAATAACCTATTTGCCAAAAGCATGGTTCATAATTTCTTTTAGTTTTTCAATGACGGATGATCAGATTGGATATCGCAGTAATTGGTAGTGGCATGGCTGGACTGGCTACTGCCAGAATTCTTCAGGACGCAGGACATCGCATTACTATTTTTGAAGCGCTTCAAGGTCGTGGCATGGACAGTCATAGTCTCGAATTTGAAGGAGGCCTCATTGACGCACCTTTACGTGTGATGAATCCTTATCTGTGGAAAAATACCTTAAGTCTGGCGACTCATCTGGGCATTAAAACTTACCCGGTACGTACCTATATGGCCTGTAGCTGGCTGTTTGAAGACCGGGTAGAAACCTGGCTAACCACATCACGTAGCCGGATCGGTAATATTCCGATTATCAATAACCGCAAAGGCATCCAGCAATATGGCTGGCGTCTGGTCAAAGGTCTGTTGCAACTCAAAACAGCCTTGGCAAAATTCTTTAAATCTAAAAATCAGGACATCAGCCTGGCAGAATTTATCAATCGCAATGAGATTGAAGAAGTGTTCTGGCATGGTGCGGTGATGCCGGTGCTGTATACCATTTGTACCTGTAACCCAAAAACCATTGGTGAATGGCCAGCCAAACCGCTATTGATTTTTCTGCGTCAGCTAACGGATGGTGATGCCTTGTTGCGTATGCAGGGCGGTACTCCGGCTTTAGTAGACAAACTGATTGAAGGCATTCACATTGAAAGTGGTGCACCAATTGTCTCAGTGAAAGAGCAGGGCGACAAAGTACTGGTAGAAAATGCAGCCGGTCTGTCAAAAAGCTTTGATCGCGTCGTGGTGGCGACACCAACCAATCATATTGATGAATTCCTGGATCATGAGCAGTTCGGCCGCGATATCGAGCTGTTAAAGAAATTCAAATTTGAACAGGGCGAATTGGTTATTCACCGTGATAGCAGCGTGATGCCACCAAAACGTAAGGACTGGGCTGTACTCAGCTATATGATGGATCGCAAATTTACCCGTCAGCAATTTACAGTTTGGCTGAATGCGGTTGAACCGAGTCTGGTGGGTAAATCACCGGTATTCCAGACCTGGCGTCCTGTGACTGAGATTGATCCGAAAAAAGTGATCTCATCAGTGACCTTGACCCGTGCGGTAGTGGATGCCAATACCATCGCCCTCAATAAGGAATTACAGCATCGCCATCTGGAAATGAACCGAAAAGTATTCTATTGCGGTTCGTGGTCTTCGGATGGTTTGCCAATTCTGGAATCTGCAGTGACATCTGCCATGAAAATTGCCGCAATTATGGGGGCACCGTTGCCATTTGAAGGACTTAAACCTAAGATCGAGGTAGCACCCCAACTCGGTTATTGATTGATGCAATGGTTTCAGGCACTTCGTCAGCGTCTTCCTCAACATAAATATGCAATTGATGCATCGTTGCTGGGAGACCACTCGCAGTTGCCCTGGAGCAATCTGGGTTATTGGCAAGCAGGGCAGCAGGATTATGCGGCTGCCTGTCGAACTTTGGCCGACCGCTTGGCAGAAACGGTCGGTTTAAATTCAAAAGATAAATTGCTGGATCTGGGCTGTGGCCAGGGTGCCAGCCTGCTGCACTGGCAGCAACGCTATCAGGTGCAATATCTGGCCGGTGTTGAACTTCAGCCAGCTTGCGTGGCGAATATTCAGCAGCATTTACCTGATCTCAATGCCATCTATCCGGCTTCTTTCCTGCGTTTAAAAGACATACATTTTTCCCAGCGCTTTGATGTGGTGTTGTGTCTGGATGCTGCCTATCATAGTCCCGTTCCCGAACTTATCGACCAGATATGCAGTGTATTGAACGCCAATGCACGGATTGGCTTTCATCATCTGATCTTATCGGAAAAATGGAACAGCTTGAATGCGCTGCAAAAGCGTAAATATCAGTTTCTACTGAAATCCGCCGATGTTGATTTAAAAAACCTGATGTCGGAAAATGAGCTTTATCATTGTTTGGAAAATTTTGAATTTAAGAATATTCAGATTGAAGATCTGTCCGAAGCGGTATTTTCAGGTTTTGCTGATTATGTAGCGCAGAATTTAAATTCAAAGGACTTGAAACAAAAAGGCAAAAGACTGGATCAGTTTAAAATTCAGATGACGGCAAAGCTTTGTCGGAAGTTATATCAGGAGGGGATTGTGAGATATGTGCAGGTGACGGCACAGACGATCTGAAGACTAGAGACAAGCTAGATAAAAATACCAAGCCCAGAAACATCAAAGCCTCACTAAAAAGCGAGGCTAAGAAAATGGTGCCGGCACACGGATTCGAACTGTGGACCTACTGATTACAAGTCAGTTGCTCTACCAACTGAGCTATGCCGGCGTTGTGGAGTGCATTTTACAGATTTTTCTTAAGGGCGCAAGCCAAAAAATAACCGTTCAATCTTATAACGAATTTTTTATTGCTGATCATTAAGCATCTTCACTCAGGCATCTACATTTAAATCATGAAATTGCCCACATCAGGGATATGGGCAAGGGTAAAGGGCTGATATTTAAAATCTATTATGAGTGAGTTAAAAGGGAATTATCTGCTTTTGAGTATCCGATCCAGGTCTTGTGCGCATTCCTCTAAAGTAAAGGCCATATCAAACTGCATTTGAGGTTTGAGTTCTTGAGCGAGACTTCTCCACTGTTCAATTAGTTTTAGGGCTTTTTGAATCTTATGTTTGTTGACGTCTTTGGCAATGGTCGGGGTATAACCACCGCGTTTGGCATTTTTTATCTGTTTCATGTAGTTTGCGCTGTTATTCATGTCCACTCTCCGAATAGCAGTGTTTCCACTTTTTTCTAACCCAAATAAGGAAGGCTCAAGCAATAACGTTTTCTATCTTTTGGTTTTTATTCTCCTTTTATCCTGTTTTGATTCCACCATAACATAGCGATGATGACAATTAAATTAAGCTATTTTTATGCCAGTTTTTGTCTCCATCATATAAATAAACTAAAAGAAGAACATAAAGTTAAGAAAGTAATAAAAATGGATATATCATGTTTTTATCCAAAGAATTTATTTAAATATATCCCAGCCTATATCTTCACATCTTTAAATCTGTAAAAGAAAAAACAAGCAATACTCATCTCAAAAATAACCAGTAAAATGAATTATCCTTTTTTAATTCATCTGTCCAAGATGCTTACTTTTAGGGTTTTAGACTATAAAAAAAGCCCAATATAAAATTGGGCTAGGGCTTAAGGCTCGACTTCTAGCGGATCACCATCTTCAGGACGAAGATGACGTGTGCCATCATCTGCAGGATCTACACTTGATCCATCTTTGGTGATCGGATTGTACATTTCGTCCTCTTTTTTATCGTCAGTGAACTCTTCATCTTCGAAATCTAGAGGCTCATTATCATCATCAAAATTTAGGGGCTTTTCATCATCTTTCATAGCGATCCATCATTTTTTACCAAGATAAGATCATGGTCGAATATTCCTCAGTGTCATTCAACAGCCATCCGGCATCATTTATGTAACTTGTATTGTTATTCTTTTATTTTTAATGCATCACCTCATAATTTAGGCAACAAAAAAGGCTCAAATCCTTTAGATTTAAGCCTTCTAAGACATCATGTGGCTACATGATAACGAATCTTGGCGAGAGAGGGATCCATATTGATTAAATAAATTATTGATAATAATAAAATTAAATATAATCGTATTTTATTTATCCCCCAATCCTCCCCCAATTTTTAATTTAAAGGAGGTATTTTTTACATAGTAGTTCAACTGCGGGTATATCCGCTTCAGCCCAATCTAAACTTTTTAATTCTTTAGCAGATTTCCAAACAATCTGTTTATGGTCAAGCATAGTAATCTGCTTTCTATTTAGAGCACATTCAAAAAAAGTAATATGAACACTAAAGTCAGGGTAATGATGATAAACATCTAAAAGAAAATTTAAAGAATGTATAGAGGTATTTAACTCTTCTTCTATTTCTCGGGTTAAGCATTCTTCTAAGGTCTCATTACATTCAACTTTTCCACCAGGAAATTCAAATTTGAATGCTAAGTAATCAAACTTATTGTCTTTACGTTGAGCGCATAAAAACTTATCATCATCTTTAATTACAGCTGCAACAACTTCGATATATTTCAACTTATACCTCAGAGAAAGGGTGTTTTTCGACTGCAATGATAATTTCATTTAAATCAAAAGAATTACGAGATAATGCAATTAATGAATTTTTAGGCATGCAAAATTTAAACCCTATTACATTAGAGCTGTTAAAAACAATTTTAACATCATTAAACGCAGCTTCAAGTTTAAAGGATCTACCTCATCCGATTAAAGGTAAATTTAATTATATTAATGAAAACATTTGCTTAGGTGGCATTACTAACTTGGATTTACACTTTAGAAATGCTCATTTAGATGCACCAAAGACTAGTGATGGTATAATTGATTGGGATAGGGTATCTCGTTTGCAATTAACTTATATAGGGGAAAAACATGCTAATTAATGATTTTCAACCTAATTGGATTCATTCTCCTGGTAAGGTTATTGCCCAATTTGCATCATTTACAAATATAGATTTCCAATCACTTGATCATCAAGATTTAGAGTTATTAGAAAACATAAAACAGGAAAAAGTAAAGATTGATTCTGATAATGTTAGGTTATTAACTGATTTATTGGGTGGGACTTTTGACTTTTGGATTAACTTACAAACTCAATATGATGAAAATACTAAACGTTTATCAAATATGCCGGTTGATCCCCAATTTAAAGAATTTAAGAGTACGGTAAAAGAATTAAAGGCTGAAAATTGGTTGCCTTCCTCAAATTGTGAGTACTTGGATCAGGTTAACTTAAAATCATTCTATGGAATAAGTGAATTTAGCCCATTAGAGAAAAATAAAATTATTTCAAATAATCTTGGTTCAAAACTAAAGGGTATTGGTCAATATAATATATCTAATTTAAATCTAGCTACTCTGATAAGAAAAGTAGAAATAGAGGCGCAGAAGCAATTGACATCTGATTGCGCATCGTGGAATAAAGATCTTTTACTAAAAAACTTAAATAACCTAAAAAAATTTACTAAACATAAAAAAGTATTAGAGGTACTTCCGTCTTTACAGGAAACGTTAAGCCAATACGGTATAGCTTTATTTTTTATAAAATCTCTTTCTAAAACTCCAATATGTGGGCTAGCAAAGTTTACTAATAACAATAGAGCTATTATCGCTATAACACCTAAATACAACAAAGATCATATATTCTGGGAAACTCTTTTTCATGAGTTAGGACATTTAGTTCTACATGAAGAGGATATGATTTTTTGTGATGAAAGCTATGAAAAGAATGATAAAAACTCAATAGAATGGGAAGCAGACCAGTTTATGTTACAGGCGTTTCTTTACCCGATTGACCCAAATAATTTTCATAGATTTATAAATATAGATTTAATCAAAAGAGATAAATTAGCAGGATGGAAAGAGATTTGTCTTAAGGCTAGAGAGCTTGATATTTCACCAAGCCTTCTTACAGGTTTATTAAAAAAGATGGGACACATTCCCTATAAATATTATACCGATAGACATTACACTCTTTTAGATTAACCTGTATAGGAGATGTATTTGTCAGGTGACTTTTGCCAGTTACAGATAGCATCTTCAAACTCTTGGTAACCTATACCCAAGTAATCAGCTAGTTGAATTGAAAGCTCATCTAACTGTTTATTGGACAGGTTTCCGAAGAGTCTTCGTGCGCCCAATTTAGGTCCTGTTGAACCGGCTATATGACATGAATCTGCTTCAATATTGGCTAATTGAGTTTTATAAATTAAAGAAAGGTAATCAAACATCCCTAACCTTCCAAATTTATAAAATTTTAATTCTTTATAAAGGCGTTTAAATTGATCTTTTGGGGTTTCATCGGGATAAGATGCAAATAATTGAGCATGTCCTCCATTTTGATTGACTAACCCAATATAGACAGTGATTACATCTTTCAAATGTGAGAAAGACTCGTATTTTCTATGATTACCGAATTTTAATTTAATACCAGAGTTTCTCATTTGAGAAACCCAACTATCTACTAATGCTGGATTATTTGAAACGTTTGCCCAAGTTAATTTTGGAGATTGACCTAAATTTCCATAGAAAGCTTTTGTCAACTTCCATTTTGAATGATAGTTTTCTCCAAAATGGATCATCAAAAAAGCTAACCAAAAAGCTTCATCCAAATCATGATTCTTGTAATAAAGGATAGCTCGTATAGGATCAAAGAGAATATGAGTGGGATCTGTACGAACCAAAGAAATTGGTCTAGATTGAACTTTTTGGAAATAATCAACTCGATTAATACTATCTACTAACTGTCTGCTTAATACATCAATTTCTATAGAAGAAGCTGAAGCAGGAAGCGAGGTAACATTTTGGTGGAAAGTATTAATTTGAGCCGCAATAGCATTTGCTCTAGTATCTTTTTGCTGAAAATTCATTTATTCCCCTCATTCGCTTGTAATTCTTGAATGCGTTTATTTAGAAATGCCTTGATAGGCTGACTCGAACATTTAGCTTCCAATGCTTTTAAACCATTAATATCACGAGTAGCTGGTTTTATATAAAAGTAAGCGAATAAGATAGCAGCCATTTCTTTAAAGACAGTGTCATCTATTAAATCTAATTGACTAATATCACAAGCTTTTTCAACTCTTATTTTTTTTTCAATTTCTAAGAGTTTCTCTATACTTTCTGTAAGTAAGTTTGGATTAATTGGAGGCATTGAAACGGGATAATGCCATCCTTCCCTATCTAAGTAATGATTGATTTTTGATAAATCTGCATCGTAAATATGCAAACTGCCGACGATATGAGTGTATTCGCCTAATTGTAATTGAGGATTAACCAATAATAATTTAGCAAACATTAATTCTTGAAGAAGGGTGAAACTAAAAATATCGTGAACCAAGCCCAATGCTGCATCATTTGAACGCATATAAGAAGTCAAATGAAGCCTATTTTGACGAATAAAGAATTGTAAGGTGCAAGTGCAAGGAATATCTCTAGAATCATCACCAACCAAATCATTTTTTGAATAAATAGAAATTACAGCTCGACGAGTTGATTCTGATTTTTTTAATAATTCAAAAATTTTTTCAAATTGGTTAGGCGTTCCGAATATTCTAGGTCCATAAGCTCCAGGTACCGGATCAATAGTGGCTTCATTAAAATTGATCCGTTCTCTATATTTTGAGATGTAGTATTCAATGAATTCAATAGAATCGGAACCCGTTAGATACCAAAGAAATTCTCCTACACAACTTATAACTTTGCTTCTAACTTCAGAGAGACTAATGCGGGATCTAGGGTTTAATAAAGTGAGTACACAGTTCCGTACTTCTTGATTGACTCCTTTAGTTGGGTTTACTTTTTCCCCATTAACTAAAATGTATTGATAAGTTTGATGTAATAGGTCATCAATTGACTCTGCGGTTATATGCATTTCTAATCATTAAAATAGCTCAATTTGTAGTCTATTATAATTTCTGTTTTTATGCATATCTAACTGTATTTTTAATTTTTTTCCACATTCAATTATTGTCTTCCTATCAGCCAAAAATGCACCGTTAGATAAAGCAATTTGTTTTTTTTCGATCGTAATATCGTAATGAGGATACGAAGCAGAGCTATGAAACCAGCATTTTTTTATGCCAATATTAGATGCAAAGTTATGCAACTCTTCTAAGCTGTCAGCCATTAAGTGACACCAAATTTTTCCCTTATAAGACACTCTGGAATTGTCGACATAAATTGACATGCAGGGCTCCGAACTAAAATTTTGTCGATTTTATATATATTTGATTATTGTTCCAACCATTTTTATACACTCAATAAGATAGTTGAATCTATTCAAAATTGTTAAATGTTCGATATTTTTAAACTATAAGAGTGTTGGCTGAAGTTCAATTTTTATAAATGGTCCCCATACAGCTCTTCATTGATTTTCTAGGACTTTGCTCATTTTCTCGAAAAATATTAAATAAAGGTTAAGTAAATATTAAGTTTAATACCTTTATAAGTTATTAGGCAGATAGCTTGAGTTTAAAAAGCCGTAAGCCTTGAAGTACAAGGGCTACGGCGAGATATCTGCTTCTAGGTGTTGATAGAAAAATTGCGAATCAAATTATGTACGGCGTTTGATACAACCTGATTTAATTCAGTGTTTGATTTGATATATTCGGCTAAAACTCGTTTGTGGCGGTGTCTACCATAATGGACCTCTTGCTCAAGCCCAAAGGGTAGGACTGAGTCTCTGTACAGTTCTTTTAAATCTTGAGGCGCCGTGGCTTCTAATTGAGTAAACTTGAGATCTTTAAAGCTCTCTCGCAAGATACTTTTCAAGTTATTCAAGTGATTATCCATCCTACTAAGAATATTACGTTTAATATTTTTTTCTGCTCGAACTCTCCACTTTTCTTGGGGTAATGGCTGTTTATTATGATCTGTAGTTTTGACATAAAGGTGCCAGTATTCATCTGCATTTTTATGATTGATTCCAATGTTATAGCCATTCTGAATTTTTCTCATCAAGGTTAAAGGCATTGTAGGAATAGGGTTAAATACTCCCAATTGGTTCTTAAAGACGCGGAAATTTGTTGCAGTACTAGGAAGTCGAATTGATTTTAAAAGCGCCGTAACGAGCGCTTTATGCTTGAATCGATAGAAATCAATTGCGAGTTCAATTTCTGTGACTCGAAAGCTATCTTCTTTACATTGAAAGTGGTTTAAATGCTGAATACGGCGTCGTAATTGATTGAGAGAGTTAATATCATGGAAGCGAACGATGAAGCCATTTTTAAACTCAGAAATATAATGTCTTATCCCTGTTTTTTCGGTTAGGAATTTTTTGATGTCATGCCGTGTAGCAGATTTTTTAATTTCAAAATATATATCTAAAAAATCAACTTGAGCTTTAATTTTGATATGCATTGCCTTGAAATCATAATTGTTGATATTCGAGTAATTAATCGTTTCCCAATCATCTGCTGATTGTGCATTTTTGGCATACATTCGGGATAATGAATCCATGAGGGTATTCATTTCATCATATGGTGTATCAACTGATAAGCTTAGAATTTGATTAGTGTTTATTGATAATAAATCTTGTCGTTCTGATTGAGTTTTGAGAAATGAGAGCTGTAAATTGATAGCTTGCATTTCTGCGTAATAATCATTGTGAAATGGATCAATTAAATCTAAATGATCCAGGCGAGTCATTAAATTTTGAAACTCTGGACTTAAAGCAACATCGTTCATTGGATTTGTTTCCGCTAAGAATTAAAGCAATAAAAAACGGCTCAATGAGCCGTTTTATGTGATTTAAGGGTGGATTAGATCAACTCTCACATTTACTGAGCATTTCAAGTTCTTGATCAACTTTATCATTAAGTTCTTTAATCAATTGATCAAAGGACTCTTGATGAATGTTTAACTTATTAAGCATTTCATCGAGATCATCTTGAGGGAGTAACTTAGCAAGCTGTGCCCAATCGATATCATCTAGCAGTAGGTCATTCCATTTGTCCGATGACTTCACTTGGTCAAATGCTTTTAATGCAATTTCAGTTGCTACTTTTGATTTAACGTCCATGTTGAACTCCTTTGTTCATTCGGTTGTAGGGTGTGGTTGAAGATTTAATAAAGGCAAGTAAAGTATTTTCTGAGTAACAGATTTGTCTTCCAATTTCTTTAAAGTTCAATCTGTAAACATGCTTTGATTGCCGAATGTTTCGAACAAGCCAGTGATGCCATTGCACAGCATTTTTTTCTTTCAAATGCTGTGCAAGATATTCGGATGCTTGTTTGCGGTTAAGGTATGTACTCTCTTTCATCGCTTATCCTTGAGCATTCATCCATGCCTGAATTTCGGACATGCGCCATAAAGCGATAGAGCCTAACTTCAGTGGGGCTGGAAAGCGATTCTCTTTGATCCATCGCCAAATAGTTTGAGGAGAGACGCCAATCAATCCGACACTGTCGGGACGATTGGCTAAGTCTTTCATTCGAACGAACTGTTCGTATTGAAGGTTTCTTGAAATCATATTGCACCTAAGTAATCAAGGCATTGCGCCGTTGATGTGCATTATGAAATTGAAAATATTTTATTTCATTTCATATGAAAAAATGAAAATTCCATATGAAATTTATTTTTTGAAATCGGCATATTTTTTATTAGCTGGAGCGAAAATCTTAGTAAGTTTACTTTTAGATAATGGTGCTTCAGGTTGTGATTTTTCTTGGAGGAGCTGCATTATTTTTTCCTGAGTGCAGTTTGGAATTCTGCTATGTAACTCATCAAGTAATGCACCGATAACAATGTAAATTCCATCGTTTATAACTTCTTCTTTTTTTTCCTTAAAATTATCTAAATGTTCTAATACTGAGGCACTAGAGATTCTTAAATCATTAAGTTGAATGGTGATAGGTTTTGCTATGAGACCAATAGATTCAAGCTTGCGATTTTCTGCAGGGAGTATTGTTAAAATATCCTCATAAGTCCAATCTGAATTGACATAATAGAACTGATAAATTTCATCATCAATTTTAGTAGTTGTTAGCTGAATTTCTAGCACTTTTGAAAGAAGTAAATTTTTTACATCCTCAAAGGGATTAATTTTATTAGCATTGATAGGCTTAATGAAACCATCAAGTGGTTTGATTAAATTGCCTTTTTCATCACCAAGTAAGCCATCAAATTTGTATAAAACAGATACTTTTTCTTGTTCAATGAGGTGAGCTAAGCTTTCAATTGAGCAAGGTAATTCAGAATCTTGATTTAAAACTTGGATACTTTGCTCAACGGTTAAGTAGTCAAAAATGATGTTACGCAAAATGATCTATCCTTATGCAAATTTAGACTTAGGAAAAGGGATAACATTATTTCGCAAACTATCAATAAAATCAGACCAGTCCTGCATCATCTTGATTCGATAGTCCATATGTTGAGCATGGTTATAAGCTTGAGATACGGCGTTACCGACAGTATGTGCTAGCTGAATTTCAATGGCATCATGCATATAGCCTTGTTCATGAAGTGTTGTAGATGCAAGTCCTCTAAAGCCATGACCTGTCATTTTCCCCATATAACCCATAGTTCGAATGGCACTTAATAAAGCATTGTTACTCAACGGTTTCGCCGTGCTGTGATTATAGAAAACAAATTGCTTATTACCTGTTAATGGTTTTAGGTTTTCAATAAGCTCGATAGCTTGTCTTGATAACGGCACGATATGAGGTAAGGCCATTTTCATTTTATGGGCAGGAATGCGCCATAATCTATTTTCAAAGTCAATTTCATTCCATTCCATATTGATAAGCTCAGCGGTTCTGACAAACGTTAATGTCATAACTAGTAGGGCTGTTTTAACTAGAATATTTCCGTGGTAGTGATCCATGCGAAGTAAAAATGCAGGGAATTCTGAAATGTCTAAGCGAGCTATATGTTTTACTTTACGGGGTTTTAGAGCCTCTTGCAGGTGAGGGGTAGGATCATTCTCAATAAGCCCTTTACGTATCGCAAAACGAAAAATACGGCCTGCTAGAGGGATCGATCGCTTAGCCATTTCCTGCGCACCACGTTCTTCAATTTTCTTAGCACAAGCAAGCACATCTTTCCCTTTGATTTGATCAATTGGCAGATTGCCTAAAAAAGGGAATAAATCTTTTTCGAAAACAGAAAGGTCGCGTAAATAAGTTGCTTCTTTAATAACGGTTTTACGATCTTCCATCCATTCTAGTGCAAGTGATTTAAACAGGGTGCTTTGGTCAATTTGCTGTAAGCGTTGATACTTTACCGCATTGGGATCCATGTTTTGATACAACTGAATACGTGCCTCATCACGACTACGGCGAGCCTGAGCCAATGAAATTTCAGGATAACTACCAATGGTTAAAGTACTTTCTCGACCATTAAAACGATATTTTAGCCGCCAAAACTTACCGCCTGCAGGGGTAACTTCTAAATAAAGACCTTTTTCATCCGAGTAACGTTTCTTCTTTTCGAGGGGTTTGATCTTTCTTATTTGGGCATCAGTAAGCATTTGGTTTAATTTCCAGACAAATTGGGGGACAAATAAACGTCCTTGAAATTTATCCCCCAATTATCCCCCTAGGTATGGGGGATTGCAATGGATGTAATGAGATTGCATGAGACAACAAAAAAGGCTTAAACCCTTTAGATCTAAGCCTTCTAAGACATCATGTGGCTACATGATAATGTAATTTGGCGGTGAGAGAGGGATTCGAACCCTCGATACGCTATAAACGTATACACACTTTCCAGGCGTGCTCCTTCAGCCACTCGGACACCTCACCATGGCCGTGGATGATATAGAAAAAAAGCCAGTCTGCCAAGCTTGAAACAATTGATTTGCGGAAAAACTTTGAGCGCAGTGCTATGATTCGCAAAAATGCTTGTTAAAAACGAAGACGATATATGCGAAGCACTGTACAGAAAGCAGCTCTCCCGGTAATTACGCTGGCTGCGCTTGGGGTTGTTTTTGGAGATATTGGGACCAGTCCATTGTATGCACTACGCCAATGTTTTCTGACGTCGCACCTTGCCATTAGTGAAGCTTCGGTGTTGGGCATTTTGTCCTTGATCTTCTGGTGCATCATGCTGACGGTGAGCTTTAAATACGTCACCATTATCATGCGTGCCGATAACAACGGTGAGGGCGGAATCATGTCCTTGCTGGCCCTTAACTTGCGAACCACACGCATTTCTGATGACAAGAAAATTTACCTGATTGCGCTCGGCTTTATTGGGGCATCACTGTTCTTTGGTGACGGGATCATTACCCCGGCAATTTCTGTGTTATCTGCGATTGAAGGGTTGAGTATTGCCACACCTGTGTTTAATCAATGGTTAGAGCCTTTATCGATCGGGATTATTGCGGGACTCTTTCTGGTACAACGTCATGGTACCGGAACCATGGGCAAATTTTTTGGTCCGTTGACCTTACTCTGGTTCCTGTCAATTGGTGGTTTCGGTTTGTGGAGCATTATCCAAACCCCGACAGTACTGGCCATGGTGAATCCATACTGGGCCTATCATTTTGTAGTCGATCAGCCTTTTGTAGCCTTCTTGACCATGGGGGCCGTGATTTTGACCATGACTGGCGGTGAAGCCATTTATGCCGATATGGGGCATTTTGGTCGTCTGCCGATTCGTTTGGCCTGGTTTATTATTGTGTTGCCCTGTCTGTTACTGAATTATGCCGGACAGGGGGCACTGTTGCTGCGCCGTCCTGAAGCACTGGAAAATCCTTTCTATATGCTACTTCCGGAATGGGGCTTATATCCAATGATTGGTCTGGCGACGGCAGCTGCTGTGATTGCCTCACAGGCCGTCATTACCGGGGTGTTCTCTATGGTGAATCAGGCTATTCAACTGCGTTATTTGCCACGTCTCAGCGTAAAACATACCTCAGCCGAAGAGCGTGGCCAGATTTATCTGCCCTTCATTAACTGGATGCTGTTTATTTCTGTGGTGATTCTGATTTTACTCTTTGAAAATAGCGCCCGCTTGGCGAGTGCTTATGGGGTTGCAGTCACCATGACTATGCTGTGTGGTACCATTTTAATCAGCATTCTGGCTTATGGTTTCTGGCGCTGGCCAATCTGGAAAGTAGTATTATTTGCCACACCATTCCTGATGCTGGATCTGGTTTTTGTAGCCTCAACGTCTTTAAAAATTGCATCAGGTGGCTGGGTACCGATTCTGCTCGGGGCGGCATTATTTACGATTCTGATGACCTGGAAAGATGGTCGTGCACTGGTCCTGAACCGTCTAGAAAAAGATGCGCTACCAATTGACCTGTTTATTAAGAGTATTTCAATCGGTGGAGGCACCAAGTTTGTGCCGGGTGAAGCGATTTTCCTGACCGGAACCCCGACCATTGTACCGCATGCGATGTTGCATAATATCAAGCACAACAAGGTACTACATGAGCGCAATATTCTGGTGACGGTTATTACCCGGGATATTCCTTTTGTAGGCGATGAAGAACGCATCAAACTAGAAAAACTCAGTGAGCATTTTTATCGAGTCACGATGTATTACGGGTTTAAGGATCAGCCTAATATCCCGGAAGCATTGCAGCATGCGTATGCAGAATGGGGCTTTGAATATGACCTGATGCAGATCAGTTTCTTTATCTCCCGGGAACGGATTATGCATACAGTGGGAGAGGGAATGGCACCCTGGCGGGAAAAACTGTTTGTTTCCATGCAGCGTAATACCAGTCCAGTCAGCGACTTCTACCAGATTCCGACCAACCGAGTAGTGGAGCTGGGTAGCCAGATCGAGATGTAAAAATAAAAAAACCAGAGCAAGGCTCTGGTTTTTTTAGGGGAGAGAACTTAGAAAGCTTTATAACAAATTATTGTTCTGTTGCTTCTGTCTCAGCCGGCATTTCAGGGGCTGCGTTTAAAGGTGCATCTACCGCAGGATCAGCTTCAGCTTCTACCGCAATTTCAGTTTGCTCAGTCATCACAGCCGCTTCAGGTGCAGCAGCTTGCTGTTCTTCAAGAGCTGGTTGCTCTACAGCTTCACCCATAGTCATTTCCTGTTCTGTAGCAGGGGCTGCTAGTTCAGACTCAAGATTGGCTGGAGCTGGATTGGTATCCGGCATTTCTGGTTGTGCAACAGGTGCATCAGGCATGCCTGGTGTTGGCATTGGCTGATTTGGCATTGATTGTTGTGGCTGCTGGCCTGGCTGAGCAGGTGCAGACATTGGCTGGTTTACCAGACGAATCTGTCCAGAATTCACTAGGCTTTCTAGTGAGGCTTGCTGACCATTTACAGTGGTACTAATTTTAGCTTTAGACAAGCTTTCAAGTGTTTCACCCGCTTGTACAGGAGGCTCAGCGAATGCGCCGGCACTGATCACACTTGTAAATATTCCGAGACCTAATAACTTAGATAGTTTGGAATTCATAAATTACTCCATTGCTAATAATTGTACGTAATTTGAGTAGTCAAATAGCTTTGCACACTCAAGACGAGGTCACAATCAAAGCTACTTAAAGGTCAAAAAACCGCGCTGAAAGCTCACTTAAAAAACGACACTTTGTTACAAGATTTAAGAATATAGGGGTAGATTGTGTAATTATTAGGCAAATAAAGAGAGTAAGATATACTTCATATACATGGCTTGTTAAGCTCGCAAAACCCCCGATTTTGATCTTAAAAGCACGTGTAGCATGGCAAAGAAGCAGCGTAAGTCGAAGAATTCAGTTTTTCAGTTTTTTAATGAAAATAGCGTGAAAGTGATCCTGGCAATGGTCGCTTCCGGGAGTTTTGCGATTGCGTTTGGCCAGGAAAAAATCAGTCAGTGGATTTCTCTGCCTTCTACATCGAATTCGAGCTGTTTGGAACAGTTTTACCGGGACATCCCGCCCTACTTAATGAAAGACAGCCTGAAAAAAGACAGTTATTCACTGTGTTTTAATGGCTTTAATGTGGGTTATTCGGGTGTATCCAAAACGCCACTGTGGGTGGCGGAGGCATTAACACCGAAGCGTCTGAGCCAGAAAATCCCGCGTGAAGACAATTTCCATGAAGAAACACGACTAAATGCTGCTCATCGTGCGACTTTGGCTGACTATCGTGGTTCAGGCTATGACCGTGGCCATATGGCGCCAAATGCAGACATGCCAAATAAAGCTGCACAGTCTGACAGTTTCTCGCTGGCCAATATGGTTCCGCAGGCACCAAAGAACAATCAGCAAGTGTGGCGCGAGCTAGAAGAAGCGACCCGGGCCATTGTGACCAAGCAGAAGCAGGACGTATATGTGATTACTGGCCCGGTCTTTGCTGCCAAAAAACTGAAAACTATTGGCAAGGGTGTGATTGTACCAACTGCCGTGTACAAAGCGATCTATATGCCGAAAACTGGAGCCATTGGTGCCTACTATGCTCCTAATGATAATTCGCTCAAGGTTCGCATTGTCAGTGTCTGTTATCTGGAAGAGCAGCTTGGCATTAACCTGTTTCCTCAGTTAACTGAAGAACAGAAACGTAATACCTATCATCTGCCGTTGACTGCAAATGCTGTGAAGGCTAACCAGAAAATTGCCTATTCGAATTGGGATGCAGAAAGCCAGTGTGCTGAAGACGTGCCAAAAGAAGATCTGGAAAAACTGCAGCGTGAGTTCAAACCGTCGGCTTCAAGTTCGGCCAGTACAAGTAATACTAGCTCATCAGTCAATAAGAACGGGATCGATCATGATACCCAAGATACGATTGTTAAACAGCTGATTGAGGCCTTGTTGCAATACATCCTGCAGCTGCTGAAATAGTGAAAAGGAGCTTGCTGTAAAAAGCAGGCTTCAGGTAGCATGCTTAAGACAGGTGAGTAAAAATAATAAAACAGAGTGGAAATTAATGTTTAAAGCATTTGAAAATGGAACCGAATCGCATGCGATTCATGATCTGACAGTTGAGAATGATCTGGACTGTGTCAGTGTGTATGGCAATCTGCAAATTACCAAAGACCAGGCTGGTCTCAAGGCAGCCAAAGTCTTGCAGGCACTGTTAAATGATATTGTGCAGCAGCTCGAAGAAACACCGGATTTGCCAGAAAAAATCGAACGCAATGATGCAGATGAAATTGAAAATCCATTTTTATAGAAATTTCCTAATCACTATTCCGGCTAGAAAAAAGCTCCTTTGATGAGGAGCTTTTTTATTTTATTCAAATGTCCCGTCCTGAAATAAGTTTACACCTTAAGAGACTTATTTTATGGAACATG
>ERZ1023241.116-NODE-116-length-28032-cov-15.807449_pt1 | contig 28032 bp, 23 predicted proteins | sample MGYA00380455_ERZ1023241 | MGnify/ENA primary metagenome ERZ1023241 (study PRJEB33173, sample SAMEA4830304) | metagenome | study: EMG produced TPA metagenomics assembly of the PRJEB25223 data set...
TTATAACTCCGATTAACTAGGGAGTTATTGAATGAAAAAGCTTTTAATTGCAGGTGTAGTGGGTTTGTCTTTGGTTGGTTGTGCAACAACTGGTGGTGCTGTCATTGAACCAATGACAAGCTATCAGCGCATTGTTGATGTGCCAAATGTCAAGCAAGATATGATTTATGAAGGTTCTAGACAATGGGTGGCAAAAAACTTTAGATCCGCCAACTCTGTAATTCAATACCAAGATAAAGCAACTGGTAGCGTGATTGGTAAGGGTAATATGAGCTACCCTTGTTCATTTTTAAGATGTTCAAGCGGTTCAACCCCAGTCTTGCAATTTACTTTCCAAGTGGATTCTAAGGATAACAGAGCTCGTGTTTCATTCTCTGATTTAACCATTCATACACCAGCATCGGTATCGCCAATCACTGGCATTCGTTCAGCAGAAATGAATGAAAAAGTCATCAAGGAAAACGACAAAATGCAAACAAAAGAAATTTTGGATAAAGTGATTGATGACTTGGCTCAAGATATCGCATCTCCAAGCGTTGGTTCAAAAGACTGGTAAATAACCTTATGCAGCCAAACAAAATCCCCACTTTACATGGTGGGGCTTTTGTTGTATTATATACTTACTACTGAACTCAAAGCGGTATCAAATCTCGCCCCGAAAGAGCGTGTTTTTTATGCCTATTTATCCTAAAAGTTAATCCGAACCCTTTTGCGATAAAAACCATTTCAAATCGTCTTATGACGGGTTGAGAGAGCCTAATACAACACCTAGCAATAGGAAATAAGCTCCGCTGTCTTTGAGCAGTAGTTGAAACCTGTCGCTCTATGCGATTTTTACTAACTAAATCTCAAAGGTGTCATCATAACAAATCAAATCCAAACCGTGAATTTTCACAATCAAACCTTAATCACTCTTGAAAAAGACGGTGTCGCTTATGTGGCGATGAAACCCATTTGTGAGAATATTGGTCTTGATTGGGAAGCACAACGCCAACGCATTAGCCGTGATGAAGTACTAAATTCAACCGCCTGTATGATAAAGGCGGTTGCAACAGATGGCAAAAACCGTGAATTATTATGCTTGCCAATCCACTACTTAAACGGTTGGCTATTTGGCGTAGATACAAACCGTGTTAAAGCTGAAATCAGAGAAACGCTGATTACTTACAAAAAAGAATGCTACCAAGCCTTATTTGATTATTGGAATAATGGCGTGGCGGTCAATCCAAGACGCCATACGATCAGCGTCGAACAACAAGCTCAAATCAGCCAAGCGGTCGCTCGCCGCTGCCAGTCAAATCGTCGGCATTATCAGACGATTTATAGCGCGCTACATCAAAAATTTAACATTCCACGATATAGCGAGCTTTTGGCAAGTGATTTTGATACCGCCATGTCATTTATCCGCAATTATGGCTTTAACAATAACGGTGATAACAATGGCTATGAACAGCTATACATTGCACTGACAGATAGTGTAACTAATATCCGAGAATATCTTAAGCTGATCAAAAGCTTAAAAGGATTGCCATTTATGGATGAGAATGTCGCACAAAAAATGTACCATGACGGGCAAGATACCATCTTAAGAATTGCCAAAATTGCTCAAGCTTTGGATTTGCAAAATACGCAGGGCAGACCAATGTTTGAGCCAGGTCGCTTAAATTATTATGGTGGCGCTACCTTGATTTATCGTTAAGAATTAAACAAGTTTTAAAACCCTGCTCATCAGATGGTGAGTGGGGTATTGGTATTTGCTCAATCGTAAGATTGGGCTTTTTTATTGGGTGAATTTATGTTAAATACATACCGCTTAGACATACAGGTAAATGCCGATAGTGCTAATACCGCCTTGGGAAATCTAAAAGAGCATTTTGATAAGATTGAACAATCAAGCGGTAAGGCAGGCGTTGGTATTGATGGCTTTTCAGACAAATCGGATAAGGCGTCAAAATCCAGTAAAAAAGCTGGTGATGAAGCTAAAAAAGCAGGTGATGGGGCTAAAAAGTTTGGAGATGGTGCTAAAAAAGCAGGTGATGATGTTGACGGCTTAAAGCGTAAAACAGATGGCTTAAAAAATGCCTTTGGGGCATTAAAAGGCGTGATGTTTACCGCCCTTGCCGTTGCTGGCGTTGGCGGTATTATTGCCACCGCCGATGACATGCAAACCCTGACAAGCCAAATTAAAATAGCCACCACAAGTACCGAAGATTATGCCCATGCGATGAGTGAGATAGAACGCATTGCGATGGGTAATATGGTAAGCCTTGACTCTGTTGGGCAGTTGTACGCATCTAACGAGCGGTCATTAAAACAGCTTGGAAAAAGCCAAGATGAAGTGATTAAGTTTACCGAAAATATCACAACGGCAATGCGTGTTAGTGGCGGTAGTGCAGAAAGTCAAGCAGCCGCCTTAACCCAGCTTGGGCAAGCCATGGCGTCAGGGGCGTTGCGTGGTGATGAGTTTAACTCGGTAGCCGAACAAGCACCTGTTATCATGGAGCTTTTGGCAGATAGCCTAGGGGTAACCACAGGCAAACTGCGAGATATGGCAAAAGAAGGTAAGCTCACCTCAAAGGTGGTTTATGATGCCATTGCTGGGGCGTCTGCAAGTGATAAGCTTGCTGAAAAATCCAAGAAAATGTCTACAACCATCAGCGGTGCAATGCAAAACATTCAAACGCAGTGGCGACTTGGTGTTCATGCTATCATGAATGGTGAGGGCGGTTTATCCAGTGTGCTTGCTGATGGTATTAATGGCATTGCGTTGGGTGCGTCATCATTTGTTGATGCCTTGCCTGCGATTAATCAGGCGATTACCGAGACCATTGCCAAAGCCAAAGAAATGGGTACGGCATTTTTAGAGTCTGATTTTGGGCAGGCGGTGGTACAAACTGCCCAAGATGCCTTTGAACAATTAAAATCAGCCATGCAAGGTGTGGCTGATATTGCAGGCGATGTAAAAGTATTCTTTGAGAAAAACCCTGAGCTTGCCATAGCACTGGCGAGCGGTATTGGGGCAGCCGCTGGAGCGTTTTTATTATTTAAAGGCGTGCTGATTGCATGGGCAGGGGTGGCAACGCTGGCAACAGCAGCAGGGGGTGCATTGGCGGCGGTGATGGCAGTGCTGACCAGTCCGATTACGCTTGTGATTGCCGCCTTTGCTGCACTGGTAGCGGCTGGGGTGTATGTATATCGTAATTGGGACACAATCAAACAAAAGGCAATAGACGCATGGAATGGCATTAAAGAGACTTGGCAGGGCATTGGTGAATGGTTTGGCAAGCTTTGGGGTAAAGTCAAACAGAGCTTTTTTGATTGGTTATCACAAATGCCAGAGCCAGTGCAACAGATGGTTGCCAACATTGGTGAAATATTTAGCACCATTGTAGATGTGGCAGGGGCGGTTTGGGATGGCATTGCCGATATTGCTAAAAGTGTGTGGAATAAGATTACCGAGTTTGTCTCTTTTGCCATTGATAAAATTAAGCCTATCATCAAATCTGTTTTAGAGTTTTTTAAAAATGCATGGGACGGCTTGGTCGGTATTGCTAAAACCGTTTGGCAGGCGGTTGTCAGCCATGTTTTTGATAAAATATCTGGCATTATTAGTACACAATTTGAAGCCATGAAAGCCATTTTTATGGCAGGTGTTACCATTTTTGCCAGTATTTTTAATGCAGGCTTTGAGATGGTGAAAACCATTTTTAGCACCGCTTTTAAAGTGATAACAGCCGTATTAACTGGCGATATGCAAGGCGTAAAAGACGCCATCAAAGACGGTTTTTTAAAAGCCGTTGATATCTCAAAAAAATTGGTTGGTAACATTGTAGATGCCTTAAAAAAACTTGGCAAAGATTTACTACAAGTTGGGCGTGATGCCATGCAGGGCTTTATTAATGGTATCAGCGAGAAAATCGATGCAGCGGTTAGCAAAGCCAAAGAGATGGCAAGTAGCGTAAAAAATGCCGTGACAGGTTTTTTTGACATTCATTCGCCATCTCGTGTGATGAAACAAGTTGGTGGCTGGATATCAGAAGGCTTGGCGATTGGTATCGCCTATAAAGCACCGATAGCAGCCAAAGAAGCCAAAAACCTTGCTAAAAGCGTAAAAAATGCCCTTGAAAGCGAACTACAAAAAACCGCAGAAGAGATATTTTTAACCAAACAGTACATTAAAGGCAATCCATACGCCCAGCTAACCAAAGACATCGCCTTTGGTAAATACGGCAAACAAGACACCAGCCGATTACAAAAGTTGGCACAAGAGCAAATCTTACAAAGCAATATTTTAACGCTCACCCAACAGCTGCACGAAGCCCAGCAAAATCTCGCCAATGTGGGTTTAGACAGCATTGAAATCATGCAAAGACAATATGATGAAACCGACAAATCTGTGCGAGCGTCTTTGGATTTGTTTGAGCAAGTCAAGAAAACAAGTCAAGAGCTAATTGATGCAACCAATCGCCATGAGGCGACCCAAGCGTTTGAAAGCACACTAAAAGACATTGCAAAACAGATGGCAATAATGGGCGAGGCAGAGCCGTTGGCTGAGTTTTTATATGACTTACAAAACGCTGAGAAATATGCTTATTATACCACTGAGCAGTTGGCAAGGCTTAAAGATGAGATGATTAAGCTACAAAATGCCAAAGACGCCAAACAAGCAAGCGATGGCATTAAAAATATCCTAAAAGATATTAACAAACAGCTGGCGTTATTGGGCAGTAATCACCCCTTAGATGACTTTTTTTATGATCTTGAACAAACAGACAAATACGCCCATGCCACCGCTGATGAAATCAATGAGCTAACAGACGCCATCTTTAAGCTACAAAATGCCAAAGATACGCTAAATGCCAAGCAAGCATTTGATACGCTAATGAAAGATACAGCATTGGCAAATGAAACGCCAGCCCAAAGACTGCAGCGTGAATATGATGAAAAAATGGCGGTGATTGATAGGTATGAGCAAATGCACAGCGATAAGCTTGAAGATGCCACAAGCCTAAGACAGCAAATCACCGAGCGATATGAGCAAGCCGAAAAAGATGCCAAAGTCAAAAACTATCAAGAGCATTTAACAGCATTTGCAGGGTTTTTAAAAAACACCGCAGGTGAGCAGTCCAAAGCCTACCGTGCCATGTTCGCTGTATCAAAAGCCTATGCGTTGGCGGATGTGGGCGTTAAAATGGGTAAGGCGGTTGCTGATGCTTGGGCAGACCCATCAGCGACAACCATTTGGGAGAAACTTGCCAATGTCGCCAAAGTGTCTTTGGAACAGGGGCATGTATTAAGCATGATTAACGCCATTAGCCCCAAAGGGTTTGCCACAGGGGGCTACACAGGCAACATGGGGGTAAATCAGGTGGCAGGGGTGGTACATGGTCAAGAATATGTACTAAATGCCAAAGCCACAAAGCGTATCGGCGTTGGCAATCTTGAACGGCTAAACCGTGGTGATGGCATTGGCGGTCATGTCAATCATATCAATGTCCATGTAACCGTAAACTCTGACGGTAGTAATGTCCAAGCCGATACCCAAATGGGTAAAACCATGGGCGAAGCCATGGCAAAAATCGCTCGGCAAGTCGTGATACAAGAGACCAAACAAAACGGACATCTTGACAGGCTATACCGCAGATAAGCAAAAACCCAACTGGTGCAAACAGTTGGGTTTTTTATTACCCCTTTAAACAGCACTTAAAAGGATAATTTATGGTAAATTTTAACATAGAATTGGCAAAAAATGAAAACTTTTACATGGGACATATCGGCAGACAGTAGCGAAACAACCGACTTAAATACCACCATAACCGCCTTTGGTGATGGCTATGAGCAGGCGGTCAGTTTTGGTATTAACAACCGCCGTAAATCATGGCAGTGTTCAAAAACCGACAATAAAGCCGTCATTGATGAGATTTTGAGCTTTTTATTAAACACCAAAGGCGTAGAGCCGTTCACCTTTACCCCCATCAAGGGCGAGCCTGCTATCAAAGTCCGTCTAGATGGCGAGATATCACGCCAAAAGGTGGGGGGCAATGTTTGGCAAATTGGGTTTACTTTAAAGCAGGTTTTTTAACTTAGAGCTGTTTTGCCCAAAGCTCTACCGCTTCCATGATGATGATGTTTTTGGTTTTGCCTGTGTCTTTGGCAAGTGTATCAAGCCTTTGGGCAAATTCTTTGGGGACTTTAAAACCAATTTGCTTGACGCCACGGCGTGCATCGCTGTCTTTTTGGATTTGGGCGCGGGTTTTGGGGCTTGCAACGATTTTTGGCATGGTACTTGACCTTTTTCTTAAAATGACTTATGATGATGGGTAAGGAGTGGCTAGGCGTTTCCACCTAACCGCACCCTAGCGAATGCCACTCACCTTAGGCGTGTCGTTTAGTAAGCTGGATAGCCTACCAACAACAAGATGATGATAACGGTTAGCTTAATTAGCGTTTTCATCGTCTTACTCCTTGTTATGATGGTAACGATGGCTACCATCTTACCAATCAACACGCCTTGTGTTGATGTATCACATTATAGTAAATAATACCCCAAAAGTCAAGTAATTATTACACTTTTGTATAAAGTTGTTATGATTGCTTGGCTTTTTTGTATTCAAAATAAACCGCTTATGATGTTATAAGCGGTTTTTTATTATCCAAACAACCGCCCCAAATGGGGCTTTTTTAGGAGCAAAAAAATGAGTGAACCAACCCTAACTGAATTATCACGCACCGAAGCGACGGTATTACAGAGCTTTATCGGACAGGTGGACTATTGGAAAACCCAGCATGGCGATAAAGCTGCCACCATTGAGATTACTTACTACCCTGAAGATGACGGCTTTGAAGTGAGTAACAATGAAGCTAACAACGGTGTGCTAAAACGCAATCGCACCACAGTGTTTCGTGCTGACCTTTTGGCATGGGCGTCCAATCAGCTACGCCAACTGCAAGGCTATGACAACAGTCAAACGGTCACCGAGTTTAGCCTATCTTATAAAAATGACCGCTATGGGGTGCGTGCTGCTCTTGCCAGTGAAGCTAAAACTGATGATAAGGCAGATGATGGGGCTGAACAAACACAGTCAGCAAGTTAAGTAAATTAGCTTAAGATTTGTGTGAGTAATCTGCTAAACTGGTAAGTTTAACTTACAAGTTGAACTGGTAAGTAATAACCTAAGTGCTTGGCGTTATGCAGGCACTTGGGCGGATTAATTAATCAAATGAGATTGCCATGAATTTTAACACAGACATACAACAGACCACTGTACAAGGCTTTATTACCTTGTACGAGCTTGACGCACGAAAATTGGGCGGTGAGATTTACCGCTTTCATGGGCATAATGATGGAGTGATTAGATGGCAGGGGCAGGATTTTCACCCCATCGCCATCAAGGCAGACGGTTTAGAGATGCGTTCAGATGGCAGGGCAAGCACGCCCAAACTTAGCATTGGCGATAAGATTAATGGCATACAAGGGGCGGTATCAGCCCTTTGCCGATTGTATGATGATTTTGCCAGAGCCAAACTTACCGTAACGCATACCTTGCAGGCGTATCTTGATAGCCATGATGCCCAAAATTACCGCCAGCAAGAATGGTACATAGAACAAAAGGTGAGCGAAAACCCAAGCCTTAGCGTCTTAGAGTTTGAATTATCAAACCCTGTGGACTTCGAAGGGCAAAAAATCCCTGTTCGCAACATTACCAGTTACTGCCATTGGGCGGTGTGCGGTCGCTACCGTGGCGAAGAATGTGGCTATATCGGAACCAACCGCTTTACCACAGACGGCAAGCCTACCGACAATCCAGCACTAGACAGATGTGGTGGGCGATTGACCGAGTGCCAAATAAGAGATAATGAACAGCGATTTGGCGGATTTCCAGCGGCTGGTTTGGTTTAGGAGGAGCGTATGAATGACCATTACCCACAGCTAAAAGGCAAGAGCTTTGAGACATGGCAAGAGCTTTGGCAGGCGATGACCGATAGGGATTTTGACGAAGTTTATGGCTTGTATCGTGAATGCGAACGCAAAAGAGCGTTAGGGCATTACCGAAACAGAAAATTAAAGCAAGCTAAAAATCTTATCGGCATTCTGTTATACCGCCAAAAACTTCATCAAGTCAAACAGCCGTTAATCTTGACTAAACGACGCTACGCCGAGCCATTGCCTAATCCTAAAAATATTGATGAGATTTGGCAGAATTTGACTGATGAAAATTATGATGAGATGTACCGCTTACATTGTCAGTACGCCAAACAACAGCACAATAAAGACACAAAGCGAGCATCTGGCTTGATTTGGAAATTCAGGCAACATTGCAAATTGGCAGGGTTTGATTATCCCAAAAAATGCGTTACCAAAGGATTTAGGCAGTCTAAAAACCACCCTTGGCAAAAAATGATTGAAAGCGATGTACAATTTTATCAAAACACTCACGGACAGCAAAGACAAAACCGAGCTTAAAACCAAAGAATTTGCAGAGGTAACAACACCGCTTTGGCTGGTTCAAAAACAGCTGGATTTAATCCCAAGCGATGAGCGGTTGAACCTTTATTCTAAAGTGTTAGACCCTTGCACAGGAGACGGGCGGTATTTGATGATGTACTTGATGAACCGCCTGACTGCGATTGAACACCCAAACGATTTATACCAAGCGATAAGCACATTACATGGCATAGAATTACAGGCGGTGAATGTTGCTAGGGCAAGGCACAATTTATATTTATGCACCAAATTCATTGCCCAATCAAAAAACTGGGCGGTGGATTTTGACAAAATCAAACGCATTTTGACAAGTACCATCAGCAAAGCCAACTTTATTGAACAGGTAACCCCATGAAACTCACCGAACACACCAAACGCTTAATCCACGCCCACGCCAAATCCGCCTATCCTAACGAGTGCTGTGGGCTTATCATAGATGGGCAGTATTATCCTTGTGATAATGTTGCCCCAAATCCTGCCGAGCATTTTGAGATAGACCACCTTGACATGGTTGAAATGGAGGAATATCACGGTGAAATACAAGCCATCGTTCACAGCCACCCAAATGGCAATGCCGAGCCGTCCGAGATTGACCGTGTGCAAATGAGCATACATGGGATAGATTGGGTGATTTGTGCTTTTGGTTACCACGCTGATGGCAAAGAGTACTTTGATGTCAAATGCCATAAGCCCAAAGCGTATCAAGCCCCATTATTAGGGCGTGAGTATCATCATGGCGTACAAGATTGTTATAGCTTGGTGCGTGATTATTACAGCCGTGAGCTTGATATTGATTTGCCAGACTTTGAGCGTAGCGATGCTTGGTGGGAAAACCCAAACCATGAACCGCTATACGAAAATAACTTTACAAAAGCAGGCTTTGCCAAGGTAGAAAATAAAAACGACTTACAAAAGCATGATGTCATCTTGTGCCGTGTTGGGCGGACGCACCACATTAACCACGCCCTGATTTATTTGGGTGATGGCAAGCTAAACAGCGAAAAAACCCCTGATACTGTGGGTAACAGCTTAATCCTGCACCACCCCCACGATAGGCTATCCGTGCGTGAGATTTATGGCAAGGGGTGGGCGGATAGGACGGCGATGGTGGTGCGTCATCATTCGATGTTCTGATCGGCGTACATCTGTAGAGCTTCAGTGACAATCTGGGCTTGGGATTTGTCTGTTTTTTCTGATAAATCCTTGACCAGTGTCACAGTGTCTTCGTGTAGCTTGAATGCTTTATTAACGATGCCACGGCGAGCCATTGATGCTTCGTTAATTTCACGGCGTGTCTTTGGGTTTTTGACGATTTTTGGCATAACAATCCTTGATTTTTACGCTAAAATTGATTAAGATTAAGGGGCAGGTTAGGCAAGACCGCTAATCTTACCTAACCCCCAATCAAACTATTAACGGTAGCTTGATTGGCTTGCTATCTAGTACACATTATTGCTAATGAGTAGCAGGATAACAAGGACGATGAGTTGGATTAACATCTTCATCGTCTGCTCCTTTCTTAATTGATGAGTATAAGCCCATCAAGCTCATCGAGTAGCAAAACTACCTAAGCATTATTGCTCCGATAGTTGTTATTATAGGGTATCTTACATTAAAAGTCAAATGATTTATGCGTTTTTGTATAAATTATTTGACTTTTTTTTATTCAACCGCTCATGACGCATCATGGGCGATTTTTTATTGGGGAAAATTCAGCCATGAAAACCATCATCTTACACGGCATCTTAGCCAAAAAATTCGGTAAATCCTTTCGTCTGTCAGTGGACAGTACCAAAGAAGCCATGCGTGCGTTATGCGTACAGTTGGCAGGCTTTGAAGCGTTTATGATGAACGCCCATAGGCAGGGGATAAGATTTGCCATCTTTAACGGCAAAGAACGCACCAAAAAAACCAACATTGGCGAGAAACAATTAGATGATATTACAACATCAGACCAAACCAACCTGTAACTGCTTACCCAATTTGGCAAAAGCGTTGGCAAGGGTATCAATCTTAGTGGTGTGCGACAAATCCACAAGGCGGGTTAGACTTTGTGGCACAATGCCCATTCTTTTGGCAAGCTCAGCTTGGCTGACATTTTGGGCAATCATTTCGTTAAGCAGTAACACCTTTGCCCATACAGACGGTGGCAAGCTAACCAAATGCTCGCCATCTTGTGCTTGGCTTGGCATTGGCACGGCTCGGTTATCTTCAAAATAAAACTCCATGGCGACCATTAAGGCATCTTGTGCCATGTCTAGGGCTTCGTCCGTGGTATCGCCTTGGCTGATGGCTTCTGGAATGTCACGAAAAGTAACGCAAAAGCCGTCTGTATCAGGGGTTAGGGTAACAGGATAGTGCATAAATTCTCTGCCTTTGTGGTTAAAGTAATTACACCTGATGAAATGAGAGCAGTAGGTGAGCAATTTAAATCCCACCCTAAAAACAATGTGCCAGCCACCGCAGACAAGCCGCTTGCCAATAAAAGCGGTTTTGTTTTATCTGAGCGTAGTCTGAAAAATCTACAGATGATTATTACCCCCTTCCAAAGCAATGGCACAGGCAAGCGGTGAGCTTGGCGTAAATGTGCGGTGGGGCGGTGCGTGGAGGTCATTACAGGCAAAGCAGGCACGCCACAAGAATGGGTTAAGGCTATCGTGCTGGCGGTTGACGCTTTTTAGATAGAGTACATTTTGAGCTGGTGTAAGCGGAATTAACCCTTTATATTCTAAGCATTCACTTGCCCAATTAACAAACGCTTTATACATTTGATCAGCTTGAGCCATGCATGTTTTGCGTGTTTTACATAACCTTTATATAGCGAGCCGACCAGTCGGATTTTTCAAGTCAAAATAGTGTGCAGAGGCTTATCCAAAGGTAATATTGGCTTGTTTTTTGGCGAGCTTAATTTGTTTATTTTTGGTCAATCGTTCGGCTTTGATTTGCTTTGGATCAATGCCAGCAACCATTTATTTTAAATTCGCTTGTACGATTGATGGTATCTTAAAGACCATTAGCGGATATTTGCCAATGATTTTAAAAATTGTGCCGAAAAATCGCCCAATTTTTTATTTCTATTAAATTCAAACTGATTTGTTCACTAATCTTAACCGCCAAAACGCCACCCCCAAACAAAGCACCGCCACACTTGCCAAATATGCCATCTTTTGCCAAACATCTTGAATGGGTACGCCCATCTGATTGAGCTGAACGAACATTTGTACGCCTTGGGTGGTGGGCAGGGCATGGGCGATGACTTGTAAAAATTTGGGCATCGCCATCAGTGGATAAGCAAGCCCTGTTAGCATAAATAATGGCACAGAGCTAAAAATGAGCAACACGCCCACCTTGGCACCATCAGCTACCCATGATGCAATTAACAAAGCCACCCCAATGGCACAACTGACAAAGATGGGAACGCCAAGCATCATCCCCCAAAAGTTACCACCCCTAGGATAATCATGCCACCAAAATACAAAACCAAATAAATAAAAACATGATAAACAGCCAATGGTCAATGCCACCGCATAAATTGCCAAAAAGTTACAAACAGTGGCACGCCATAACCTTTGACGATAACCTGCCACAAGCATGGCAAGACCCAGCACGATGGTTTGGTAGACGATGATGGGAGCAACAGCAGGAAAAATATAGCTGCCATATCCTGATAAAGGGTTGAATAATGCTGATTGATGGATAAGCTCTGGTATGGGCTTATGTCTGGTTTGGGTGATTTGCCCTAACTCTTGGATGATGGTCGCTTGTAATGATGATGCCAGACCTGCACCGATATTTTGTGTACGCAAAAAATACGCCGAACTCAGATACAGCCCAACTCCGCCTGTTTGACCGTGATGAATGCTTTGGCTAAGATTGTCAGGCAACAATAAAATCCCATCTGCCTTTGCTGATTGTACCAGCATCTGAGCTTGCCCAAAATCACCCACAACCGCCAAAACATGTATGTTGGGCGTATGGCTTGTGGTGTGGATGATGGCTTGGGTGAGCGGGCTTTGCTCTTCATCAACAATCACAATGGGTAAATCGGAAGGACGCTGAGCCTGATAAGCAAACGGATAAAAAAAACCATAAAACACCACCGACAGCACCATGGTCAAAAAAATAGACCTGTCTTTGATGATATCTAGCCAAATGGTCAGATACTGTTTGATAAATCGTCTCATCAACTGTCATCCTTGGGTGTATTTGGTGTGGCTATTAAGGTCTTTTTGATGCGTCCAAGCAATAATAGGCTAGCGATGGCAAAAATCAGCACAAATATCAGCAAAGCGTTAAGATGTGGCAGGGTGATGATAAATGGACTGCCAATCACCCACTGTTCAACTTGTAGACGGGCAAAGGGGGTAAAGGGGATAATATGCGACCAAAATTGGGTAAAGCCTGAGGCGTTATTGAGCGGCAGAGTAACCCCTGCAAAACTCATTGATGAGCCGCCATAGACTGCCAAAATGCCATAGCTTTTATTGATGTTTTGAGTTTTAAGCACCACCATCGCCCCAAATAAGGCATAAGCAAGATAAAACAGCAGCTGACCGATAATCAGTACAAATAACGACCCTGCCACAAACCAGCCACGCACCCCAATAAGCCACGCCTGCCATAGCCCATGCCAAAGGCTGATTATCAGCACATACACGCTTATTTTACCAAACAACGCCCCAAAAGGTGAATGATGTAACCACTCATGTACGCTGTGTTCATGAAATTCTTGTCCAATGGCATGGGCAACCAAACAGCACAGCAACAAATGCAGTACCGCAGCGACCAAAAACGGCTCTAAAAAGAATTCATAGCTTAGATTGGGGTTAAACAGCACTGATATTTTGACATGGGGCATGTTGCCAGACAAATGGGGCAATACACCAGTTAAATGCTTGGTTTGTATAAATTTGGCAATACCGCCTTTGGTGCTTTTAGATAGGGCAGATGAGATGGCACTGCCAATACTAAAAAATGATTGATTGTAGGCAATGTGAATGCCTGTGTTTTCACCACGCACCAAACGATTTTGGGCATCTTTGGGAATGTGTATGTAGCCACCAACATCCAAACGATTGATGGCATGATGAGCATCTTGTACATCATCTAAAATTAGGACAGCTTCAACGGTTTCATTATGATGAATGTGCTGATAAATCAAATGGCTTAATTCGCTGTTATCCTCATCAACCAAAGCCACAGGCAGGTGATGTGCTTTACCATGATAAAACATGGCTCCAAATAAGACAATGATAACAAGCGGTGCTATCATGACCATCGCCAAATCAAATCGGTTACATGATAAGCGGTTAAGCTCACGCAAAAATGCTTGGCAAAAAGCACGAATAAAGCGAACAATCATGGATATCAGGCTTATTTGGATGAATATTTAAGGCAAAACAGTGATATCAAATATCACACTCATGCCCACTTTTAACCCTTCAATGGGGGTGATGGGTTCAAGTTTGGTTTTAAAGCTATGAATGTCATAACCGCCTGTCTGTCTGGTATTTTTGATGGTGGCAAATTCTCCCTCATCATCGGTATGCACGATTTTAAAATCGGCGGTTTTGTTCAGTGCAGGGATAAATCCAGTGAGCTTGGGCAGGGCATGGACATGACTGTACTGATTTTCTTGGACGCTCATGGTAATGGTAGGGTGGTTGTCAAGCAGACTCATCACAGGCACCGCTGGCATGACCAGTTCACTGCTTTGGGCATAAATCTTTGAGACCGTGCCATCAATGGGAGCATAAAGCATGGTTTCAGCATCTAGGGCATCGGCTTCGGCAACCGCCGCACGAGCGATTTGCACCTGAGCGTCGGCGGATGATTTTAATTCATCAGTGCGACCACGCTCGGCTTTTAGATATTGCTGCTTTGCTGCATGGGCAATTTGAGCAGAGGATTGGTGTGCTGCTCTCATCTCATCACGGCGTTGGCGAGAGATGACGCCTTCTTGATACAAATACTCACCACGGCGATGGCTCTCCTCTGCCAGTGTTGCCTGAGCTTTGGCACTTTGCCAGTTGGCGTACAGGGTGTCTACATTTTCTTGCCTTGTGCCACGGTCTGTGGACGACTGAAATGCCAAAGCAGACTGTAACATGGCAGCGGCTTGCTGTTTTTTGGCGTCAATTTCAGGGCTGATAAGCTGAACCAAAGGTTCACCTGCCCTAATAGCTTGACCCTCTTTGACATAAATGGCAGCAACACGACTGGGCAGTTTGGTGCTGATATTCACCGTTTCGCCCTCCACACGCCCTTGAATGCTAAATGTGGCAGGCCCGGTAATCTTTTGTCTGAGATGGGCAATCACCCCCTTTGGCGACTCATTTGTGCTACCAATGGCGTTAGCTGTTGGTAGGTTTTGGACTGTGCCATAACTTTGTATCAAACCAAAAATAATCACCAAAAGCACACTGCCAATGAGTGCCAATAATAAGAATAACGCCAAAGGTCTGGGCTTTGATTTGGCTTGTGTGTGGGGCTTTTGTTTTTTTGGATGGTTGCCATCGGTATCTGGCCTAACATTGTCGGTCTTATCGGTCATGGTTTTGGGCTGTCAAATGGTTGGGGTTAAGTATGAGCGTTATCAATCACAGTTTGTAAGCATCGTCCAAAGACAAATAATCATCAAAGTCATCAATTGTCCCTGTGTGATGCAACAGCGTCGCCAATGCCAAAAGGTAGCGATACGCATTTAGAGCAGTTTCGCTGTCAATCTGTGATAAAGCACTTTGGGCATCAACCACACCTGCCACCGTCCCGAACCCTTCTTGAAAAGACAGCGTCTGGATACGCAAATTTTCTTTGGCGGCCTGATGATTTTGTTGTAGTAGGGCGTGGGTTTTTTGTGCCAGCACCATCTCGCCATAAGCGGTGTGCATGGTGGTTGTGATGTGTTCATTGACTTGTTCATGACCTGATTTGGCTGCTTGTTTTTGTAGGTGTGCTGCCCCAATCTGCTTATCACGGTCAATGCCCAAAAATAGGTTGTAAGAAACCGCCACGCCTGCAAACCAATCAGGCTTATCATCTAAGGTATAACGAGCCACAGCGGCAATTTTTGGTTTTTTGGTGGATTGTCTTAGGGCGATATTTTCATCGGCAAGCAAAATGTCGGTTTTTAGCTTTTGATTTAATGGCGTATTTTGGGAGTCTTTGAGTAATGCTTGCCAATTGGGGCGATGCTGGGTGTTGATAAACAGCGGTGTGCTTAGCGGTTCAATGTGGGGCAAACCAAGCAAAACAGCAAGTTCATAAATGCTGTTTTGGTGCTGATTTTGGGTGCTTTGATACAGTCTTTGTACCCGATTGCGTGCCACCTCAAATTGCATACGCTGTCCACGACTGATAAAACCTTGCTGTTCTAATTTATAAGCATTATCTACATGTAGCTGCATGGCATTAAGCATGTTTTGTTGTGTGTCGGTCAGCTGCTTTTGTAATGTTACATTAAAATAATGGCGAATCAAGTTAAGTTTTGCCAAAGAGATGCGTTCTTGTTGTCCAAATTGACCACGCTTCGCTTGTAGATTGGCGATATTTTTGGTGCTGCTGATTAAGCCGCCTGTATAGATGGGCATCGTGGCGGTAATGCTTGGGGTAATGCCATCATGGCGTAACTTGACATCTTGATGGTTAGGCAGACGGTCAAGGGCGGTTTGGGTGCTGTCATGCAAGGCATCTAACAGACCATCGGGTGCACTGCCAAAGCGATGGTCAAAATGGGTGTTAATGTGATCGGCGGTCTGCTCTTTGATATGATCTAAGGGTATGCTGCTGTTTTGTTGTAGTGTAAAGGCGTGTACATTAAGAGATACCCTAGGATAGTGTAATTTTTGTAATGATTCTGCTTGTAAGACATCAGCCCGATACAAGGCATCGCTTGCTTGGATGGCAGGGCTGTTACTCATGAGCTGTTTTTGGGCATCAAGCAAGCTATAATCAGCATCAGCCTGCTGTGCTAACAATAATCCCAAAAGCAAAAAATAGGGCATTTTCATGGTTTAAAAATAAACAAAACTTTAAAATCTTATCATAACAAGGCTTGATAAGATTATCAATAGCAGCCAACTGGCATTTGATGGACATGCGTATCAAATTTGATGATTGATTTTTTGGGCAAATTATGTATGCATGTTATCATTAAAATATCTTTATCAATCAATATTTAATGATAAATGATTAAATTTTAAATGATGACAAAATGCAATATTAACAATGAATTGTTATTTGGTTTACTGATCTCATTTAACATAATATATATTATGCGAAGTAGATAATAAGCAACCAAACCAAAAACCAATCTGTTTTTTGGCTTGGCTTTGGTCGTTGCTCGTGGTTTATTGAGTTGTCAGATTTGCCCACAATTTTTCAAGACGCTTGGCAGAAACTGGCTGAGCCGTTTTCATCGGTTGGGCAAATAAATTAATGCGATATTCTTCGACCAGCCAGCGATATTCTGCAAACTTAGGATTTTTAACGCATCTTGCTAAGCGTTCCATGTGCGTATCTAGCAAATATACAGCATCCAAGTCCGCCTCCAAATTATGCTGTAGCCTATCAAGACGAATATTGAGCGCCTGTAAATAACGAGGATACTGACGCCAATGCTGATAATCCGTCTGATATACAAAATTTGCCAATTGCAAGTCATCAAGCTGATCTTCGATGTCTTCGATATTTTCACCAAAAATCTCCTGATCTAGCATCAAAAGCTTGCCACGAGCTGTCTGCCAAGCGGTATAAATTTCTTTTAAACTCCTTAGAATCTCTTGACCTACCAGTAAAAAATTCTTTAAAATTAATTCTTGACAATCGTCAAACTCTCGCTCATCTAATGGCAAATGTGAAATCAGCCATTGATTATTTTGCGTTATCAGACCTGTAATTGCTGCTCTGGCATGCTCGCCATTTTGACTGACAGGCTTATGATCAAAGTCTAGACTGTATTCATAAAGGCAGGCTTCTAAAGTTGCATGTACGACGATATTTTTTAGTTTTTCTAAATCACCTAATGGTGCAAATGCCAATTTAAATGCTTTATCAATTTGACCGGTCAGCTGTTTTTGTTTCGCACCCAAATGCCCCTTAATGAGCGTTAAAACGCCCTTTTTATGCTCAGCCAAAGCAGCGTTAATCTCTGTAAATGTCGCAATAAACACCGCACTTTGGGCCGCATCTGCTTTTAGTGCAGAAAATTCTTGCATGACAATGCCTGATGTGTGCTTATTTTTGACAAAATTAAAATGATCTGGAAAATGATGATGCACCCCCTGCTCAACAGCGATACTTTGAACGCTGGCTTTGCGATGTCGTGCCTGTAATCTTGGTAAGTCACGACTTTTTTCGATCACACGATTTTTATCATCCACCACACAAATCAATGGACGCAGGTAATCTTCAACCTTATCAGGTGAAAAATCTTGGGCTTTTGCTTGTACGCCAAGCGTCTTTAATGCTGCCACAAGCTGATCTAATAAACCCATCTCTAAGCTTGCGTCCAATTGGGGAAAAATCTTTTGGCAAGTATCTGGAATGGGGACAATCTGTCGGCGAATTTCTTTAGGCAATGTTTTTAATAATTGTAGTACTAATTCATAACGCCACCCTGAGATACCCCAAAGCAGTGCCATAGGATCAACCTGTGCCAATGCCTTAATCGGTACATGCACGGTCACGCCATCATTATCAGCGGCTGGATCAAAGACATACGACAGCGGCAAGCGTACACCGCCCAAATGCCAACTTTCAGGAAATTCTCGATTATCATCAACAGTTTCATTAAGCACATCTTCATCACTAAAATGCAAAAAGTTGGGTGTTTTGTTTTCAGCATCGTGATAAAATTCTTCAAAACTTTTGCGACTGGCGATATGCTTGGGAATTTTGGCATCATAAAATTGATATAAGCGTTCTTCATCAACCAATAAATCTCGGCGTCTAAGCTTATCTTCAATACGCTCAATGTCTTTGATTTTATTGGCATTATCTGCCAAAAATTTCATCTGCATCCCATATTGATTGGCAACCAAAGCATCACGAATAAAAATCTCTCTGGCTTGTACCAAATCAATTTGTTCAAAATTCACCAATTCTTTGGCAATCACAATCAGCCCAAATAAACTGATTTGAGCATAAGCACGCACACGCCCTGCTTTTTTTGACCAATGCGGTTCAAAATAATGATATTTTAATAAATTTGGTGCTGCTTTGATAATCCATTCAGGTTCAATCTTAGCAAGCGTACGCATATAAACTTGCGAAGTTTCCACCACCTCAAACGCCATGACCCACTGAGCGCCCTTTTTATGAAGCGTACTGGCAGGAAAAATACGGGCTTTTTGGCTGCGAGCCATCAAATATTCGCCCACCGTATCGGTTTTATGTGCCGCAAATGACAAAAGCGCACTCAAAAGCGCACGATGGATATTGGCATAATGAATACTTGTTTTGTGATCAATGTCATTTTTTAGGGCTTTGGCACCCACGAGTGCTTGTTTGATGGATTTTTGACGAGATTTACCAGACTTAAGCGATAATCGAACGCCCTTTTTGGTATCAATTTTCACATCATTTTGGTGATTTTTTTGTTTGTTAATCTCAAAACCCATCTCTGCCATCATCTCACTAAGCTGTCTGTGAGTTTTTTGCCATTCACGGATGCGTGCGTAGCTTAGATAATGTTTTTTGGCAAAATTACGGCGAGCATTACTGCTAAGTGCTTGATTATCATTGGTTGCATGCTGATCAAACAGTGCTGCAAATAATTCCAAATAAAATAAAAAATCTGAATCTTCTTTACGAAATAACGCATGCTTTTGATCAGCTTGGGCTTGTTTATTGATTGGGCGTTCACGCACATCTTGAACCGCCAGTGCCGACACGATGATTAAAATATCTGCCAAGCAATCAAAGGTATCACCTGCCACAAGCATGCGAGCCAAGCGTGGATCGATGGGCATTTTTGCCATTTGTTGTCCGATTTTGGTTAGACTGCTAAGCTGCGCGCGTCCCTTTTTGGCGCGTGTTTTGGTAAAACTTTTATCATCAAGCGCCCCCAATTCGATCAAAAGCTTGCGACCATCATTCACCAATCGTAAGTCAGGCGGTGTGATAAAGTCAAAGGCATTCACATCGCCAAGTTGAAGACGCTCCATCTGTAAAATTACTGATGCTAAATTGGTGCGTAGGATTTCAGGTTCGGTAAATTCTGGACGACTGTTAAAATCTTCTTCAGAATACAACCGAATACATACCCCAGATGCTACCCTACCGCACCGCCCTTTTCTTTGATTGGCGGCAGCTTGACTGATTGCTTCGATGGGCAGTCTTTGAATGCGTGATCGATAGTTGTAGCGAGAAATTCTGGCAAAACCCAAATCAATCACATAGCGAATATTAGGCACTGTCAACGCCGTTTCTGCGACATTTGTGGCGATGATGATACGCCGCCCTTTACCTGACGGTGCAAAGATTTTTTGCTGCTCGCCATAGCTTTGGCGTGCAAATAACGGCAAAATCTCTGTATGGGCAGGCGCATATAACATCAGCACTTCTTGCAGCTCACGGATTTCAGCTTCTGTTGCCGCAAAAATTAAGATATCTGCCTGATCTGGATGCCCCTTGGCGCGTGCATCTTCAAAGCATTCATTCACCGCTGCTGTCAAAGCGCGTGGCAGATTGTCCTCAATATCATCAAATGCATCATCATCTTGGCTAGATACGATGGTATCGGTCAAGGGGCGATAGCGTACCTCAACAGGATAGCTGCGACCCTCGACAATATACACAGGTGCAGGTTTGCCATGTACTGAAAAATAGTCCGAAAACCTTTGGGTGTCTAAAGTGGCGGAGGTGATGATAACTTTTAGATCGGGGCGTTTGGGTAAAAGACGCTTTAAATAGCCCATGATAAAATCAATATTTAAGCTACGCTCATGCGCTTCATCAATGATGATGGTATCATAATTTGCCAAAAACTTATCAGAACCTAATTCAGCAAGTAAAATCCCATCTGTCATCAGCTTGACAATAGAATGCTTGCCACCTTCTTCGGTGAAGCGAATCTTAAAACTCACCGTCTGACCAAGTTCCTCGCCAAGCTCTTCAGCGATACGCATCGCTACCGAGCGTGCAGCCAATCGGCGTGGCTGCGTGTGGCCAATTTGACCTGTGACGCCACGCCCTGCCATCATAGCAAGCTTAGGCAGTTGCGTGGTTTTGCCAGAACCTGTCTCACCTGCGATAATCACCACTTGATGTTCACGGATCGCTTGAATGAGTGTATCTGCTTCGGCAGTTACGGGCAAGTCATGGTTAAGTTTTTCTGATAGATTTTTTGGTATGCTGTCCATACGATTGGCGACCTGTTCGGCAGACCGCTCATAGATAGCGTCATAGCGTATTTTGCACTTAGCTTTTAGATCGCCTGTGGTCGAGTTTACTTTCTGTTTTAGTTTATTTAAATAATGTCTGTCTTTGGCAAGGACTGGTAAATTATCGGTAGAATGCATATTTTTAAATGATAGTCGTCTTATAAAGGGTATGAAAAGGCATCAATTTAAGCACATTGATACATCAGATTTTATTTTATCATGGGTCTATATGAGGGCTTGGACGCATGAATAAACCATGTATTGTAAATAAAATCATCAAAACCTGCAATTTTGTATTTAAATGGCAATTTTAGGGCGATAGATAAGCGATGAGCTTTCGCCCATCTGTCGCAAATTTATTAACTTATGCTATAATGCCAAGTATCTTTTTTGCCTATTGTGATTGTCAATTATGAACGAATCCATTAGCCTGATTTCGCTGGTCATTGAAGCAAGCGTTGTTGTTAAATTAGTCATGGCGATACTGCTTTTGCTGTCTACGATCAGTTGGGTGCTGATTTTTCATCTGAGTGCTAAAATTGGTGGCATTGCCAAGTTTGATGAGCAATTTGAGCGATGGTTTTGGACTGATGATATTGATCGTCAGTTGTCTGTTGTGCAAGCAGAATCAGAGCGTGCAGGGCTTGAGCTGATTTTTTATACAGGTTTTTATGATCAAAATCACCAAGATCAAGATTCTTCACTAAGTGATGATAAAAAAATGCAAATGGTTGAGCGTCGTTTGCGTATGGCATTAGGCAGTGAGCAAGTGCATCTTGAAAAAGGATTATCAACGCTTGCAACGATTGGTTCTGTTTCGCCTTATATCGGTCTGTTTGGTACGGTATGGGGAATTATGAATGCGTTTATTGGCTTGGGTCAAGCTGAATCAGTTGGCCTTGCAACCGTTGCACCGAGCATTGCTGAGGCATTGATTGCAACAGCACTCGGTTTATTTGCTGCCATTCCTGCAACAATGGCATATAATCACTTTACCGCCAAGTCCAATACACTGTATGAAAAACGCAGCCTATTTTGTGAAGGCTTAATGAGTGCATTGGTGAAACATCTGGCAAAAAAGAACACCGCATAAACTTTATAGAGCATACTATTTTATAGAGATATTATGGTAACTTCCAATCGATTCGCTCGTCGTCAAAGACCACTCAATAGTGACATGAATGTTGTGCCTTATATTGATGTGATGTTGGTGCTTTTGGTGATATTTATCGTAACAGCACCAATGCTTGCTACAGGTGTTGAGGTATCGCTGCCAAAAGAGCAAACCAAGCCCATCACACAAGCTGACAAGCTGCCCGTCATTGTCAGCATTCAGTCAGATGGTAATCTGTATGTCAGCCATAAAAATGCCATCGATGTGCCAATCACACCTGACAAGCTGGATACTTTGTTACGCCAGATGCACCAAGACAATGCCAATCTACAAGTGATGGTCAATGCCGATGCAAATAATGCCTACAGTCAAATCATACATATTATGGCATTAATTCAAAACGCTGGCATCACCCAAGTGAGTTTGCTTAGCGAATCTGTTCAATGATGCATGAGAATTCATAAGGCAAATCAATCGATGCGTTTATCCGATAATCATCAAACCGTAAATTTTGATAAATCTGTGCTAATTTTACCAATTTTAGCCAGTGTCTTATTACATACCGTCATCATCATAGCGGTAGCAGCACCACTGATTACACCATCTAAGCCCAATACCGCCATTCAGACCACTTTGGTGGGTCAAGAGGACTTTAATCATGCCAAGACGGTCTTGAGCGATCATCATGCCAATCAAAATAAGCCAACTGCCAGCGCTTCAAGTGCCATCACTGCCAATGATAATGCATTTATGCAAGCTCAAAAGCAGCATCGTTATCGCTCGCAGGTCTCTACTTCTACTACTACCCAAGTTTATCATCCACTGCCTGATTTAGCACCCTTTGAATCAAATTCACCAAGTACACAAAATCAACCAACAAACGCCCACGCCAATCCGTCTGAATACTCTAATAATGTCACAGGTCTTGAGCAGGCAAATCATACCGAGTCTACGCCAAGCCGAGTACAAATCAATGCTGCCATAAGCTCAGTCAAACATCGTATTGAAGCCATTTGGCAACGCTATCCTAAGCAGCCCAATCAAACCATCACCTTTCAGGTAAATATTAATCAACAAGGCGATGTAACTTCAATCCAATTTGGTGGTGGTCATCCTGATTTGCGTGAATCTGTAGAAGCGGCGGTATATGCTGCCGCACCATTTTATGAACTTGGTGGTATGCGTGACAGTATCCGCCTGCAGTTCACCACAGAGCAGCTTATTATGGACAATAGCCAAACACCCAATGAACCCTAATCGCTAATCGTCATGGAGTTTTTATGAAATCACCCATTACCAAAGTTTGCCTTGCTCTGACCATAAGCTTATCTACCGCTTTGACGCACACTTATGCTGATGATGAGTTGATTGTGATTAGCGAACAAGTTGCTCCAAGTCAATACCCTGTGGCAGTCATACCTTTTTCAGAAGCTCATCAAATAAGTCATTATCTAAGCTTGGCGGGCCTTGGTGCCACTCACCAAAACCTGCCACAGCATACTCAGGCTAATAGCGATATTCTGAACAATCTGACCGCATGGCGTAACCGAGGATTTGAATATATTATTTTGGCACAGTCACATCAAATTGTGGGCAATAAGCTTGCAATTAACTATGAAATTATTGATACTGCCAATGGTTTGGTCAGCGTCAAGCATACCCAAATTAGCGATAACCACCCTACTTCTATCCAAGCTGCCTATCGTCAAATCAGCGATACAATTTATCAAATCATCACAGGTGAGCCATCGGATTTGATGGGTAAAATCGCCTATGTGGAAGAAAGTGGATCGCCACAAAATAAAATCTCATCTCTTAAATTGATTGATCCAAGTGGTCAGCTTATCCGCACGCTAGATACCATACATGGATCAATTATAACACCGACATTCTCCCCCGATGGCTTGAGCATTGCTTATAGTGTACAAACAAAAAATAATCTGCCCATCATTTATATTGTGCCTGTTTCAGGTGGCACACCAAAGCTTGTCACGCCATTTTGGGGTCATAATTTGGCACCAAGTTTTTCGCCAGATGGCGGTAGTATTTTATTTTCAGGTAGCCATGACAATAACAACCCAAACATTTATCGGCTCAATTTACATACCAATCACTTAGATACGCTCACGACATTCAACGGTGCTGAGAATGCACCAAATTATTTGGCAGATGCGTCAGGATTTATTTATACTGCCGATAAAGGCACACGCCGCCAAAGCCTATATCGCTATGATTTTGGCACGACGCATAGCACCCAAATCGCATCTCACGCCACCAACCCACGCTTAAGCCAAGATGGATCAAAACTTGTGTATTTATCAGGCGGACAAATCATCATCGCCAATACTAAAGGCCGTATCCAACAAAGTTTTAGGGTCTTAGGCACCGATGTATCAGCCAGCTTTTCGCCATCAGGCACACGGATTATATATACATCCAACCAAGGCAATAAAAACCAGCTGATGATCCGTTCGCTATCAAGTAATGCCATACGCACCATCCCAACATCAGGCACGGTGCGTGATCCGATTTGGTCAAAATAATGCCAATGAGTATCCCAACTAAGGCGACAGTCAGCTGTACCCAAAGGCGGTTATTGATGGTCAGTATGACAGTTGGCCTGATCAGCTTGAGCGGGTGTCAGCACATTCAAGTGACCAAAAGCCCAATACCGATCATTATCCATAGCCATACAAAATCGTCATCTTCGCCTGAACCTACGCCAACTGACGCCGTGCCTACCAAAAACCACCCAATCTCCCAACCAACACAAAATCCCAATATGATATTTATTTTGGAAGATTGGTTTTAGGCAGTTTTGGCAGATTCAAAATATACTAACAGCTCATTCACCTTATCAATTCTAGCTTGGGTATCCATAAGCTCTTGGCTGGTGTATCGAATGGCCGTTGCACCATTCATGCGATAACCGTCATTGGACTGAATCAGCTTAATAATTGCCAATCCATCAATCGGTGTATCGGCACGAAACTCGATACTGATGGTGGTTTGGGTTGCATCAATCTTAGTAATCCCTAAGGCTTTGGCTCGTATGCGAATGCGATGCACCGCAAATAAATTCTGGGTTTGGGTGGGCAATGTGCCAAATCTGTCAATCATCTCAGTACGAATGTCTATAAGCTGATTGACATCATCCAAGCTACTGATTCTTTTATAAAATACCAAACGCTCATGCACATCGCCCAAATACTCATCAGGTATCAGTGCCGATGCATGAATATCAATATCACTAACCAAATCCAGCGGTGTGGCAAGACTTGGTGTCTTGCCTTGTTTAATGGCATTGGTAGCACGCTCAAGCATATCCATATATAAGCCAAAGCCAATGGTTTGCATGTTACCAGATTGCTCTTTGCCTAAAATCTCCCCAGCACCACGAATTTCTAAATCTTCACTAGCAAGCATAAATCCTGCACCCAAAGTGTTGGCTCTGGTGATGGCATTTAGGCGTTTTTTGGCATCACTTGATAAACCTTTTAATGATGGCACCATCAAATAGCAGTATGCTTGATGATGGCTACGACCCACACGACCACGCAACTGGTGTAACTGAGCGATACCAAATTTATCCGCTCGGTGAATGATGATGGTATTGGCATTCGGCACATCGATACCTGTCTCGATGATGGTACTGGCAACCAAAACATTAAACTTTTTATGATAAAAATCATTCATCACCGCCGAAAGCTCACGCTCATTCATCTGCCCATGTGCCACCGCTACCCGTGCTTCACCGACCAACTCACGCAGTGTGTCAGCTGCCGCCTCGATACTAGCAACATCATTATGTAGATAATATACCTGTCCGCCCCTGAGTATCTCCCGTAAAATGGCTTCTTTGATTGTCTCATCAGATTTGGGTAATAAAAAGGTCTTAATCGCCAAGCGTCTGGCGGGCGGGGTGGCAATGATAGAAATATCCTGCATGCCCGATAGCGCCATATTTAAGGTGCGTGGAATCGGAGTGGCAGTCATGGATAAACTGTCAATATTGGTTTGTAGTGCTTTAATACGCTCTTTATGCCGTACGCCAAAACGATGCTCTTCATCAACAATCATCAAACCAAGCTGTTTAAATTTAACATCATCTTGAATGAGCTTATGCGTACCAATCACAATATCCACGGTACCATCTGCCAGCCCTGCTAAAATGGCATCTCGATGTTTTTTATTGCCAAATCGTGATAAACTTTCAATCTTAATTGGCCAATCAGCAAAGCGATTTAAAAAGCTGTCCTCGTGCTGCCCTGCCAAAAGTGTCGTTGGAACAAGTACGGCAACTTGATAGCCCGCCTGAACGGCAATGAATGCCGCACGCATCGCCACTTCAGTCTTGCCAAAGCCAACATCACCACAGATCAGCCTATCCATCGGTTTATTTTGCTTCATATCGTGCATCACGGCATGGATAGCTTCAGCTTGGTCGATGGTTTCTTCAAAAGCAAATTGGCTGGCAAATAGCTCATATTGAGACATATCAATATCAAAACTGATGCCTGATTTGGCATTTCTACGAGCCTGTACATTTAAAAGCTCGGCAGCAACATCATGGATTTGCTCCAAAGCTTTTAGCTTGGATTTTTCCCATTTGCCTGAACCAATTTTAGATAGGCTGACTGTCTGCAAATCTGAGCCGCTGTATCGTCCGATCAGTGCCAAATTGGTAATAGGCACATAAATGCTGGCATCATCGGCATATTTTAGATGAATAAATTCTTGCTCACCTTCACCCACATCCAGCACTACCAAACCTTGATAACGCCCAATGCCATGTTCAAGATGAACCACCAACGCCCCTTCGGCCAACTCAGTTACCGACTTAATCAAAAAAGCCTGTGAAACACTGGATTGACGGCGGCGGCGTGTTTGAAGCACCTGCCTACCAAAAATTTGCGTCTCTGAGATGATGCACAATCCACCCGTTTCATAACGCAACCAAAGACCACGCTCAATCGGTGCAACACTCAAAGCAATAAAATCGGCATTAAAATCATTTAAATTATTAATAAATTTTTGATAATTATCAACCACTTTGACAGCGACTTTATCTTTTAGTAGCTCAAGAATAATTTCACGGCGACCAGCACTTTCAGCGACCAGCAGGATTGGCATTTGCCAAGATTCAGTTAATGAAAGCAGTTCTGACAAAGGCTCGGCAGATTGATGATTAATCGGCAAAATCGGTGGCGGCAAACTCTCCATGGCACCAATTTTTGCCGTATCATGGTTTGTGCTGATAACAACTCTAGGATAGGCTTTTAATGCTTGATGAAATTCATTATTCGCCAAAAATAAATAATCAGGCGGCATAATCGGCAATGATTTATCATGCGCACGAGAATGATGGCGTGCTTGGATTTGCTGATAATATTCATCATGGCAAGCCCCAAGATTATCATGACTGACCACCAGTGCATCACTGGGCAAATAGCTAAATAAACTGCCTGTTTTCATCCATGTGTCAAGCTCAAAAAATAACGGCGCATAAAACTCAATTCCCTGAGGGGCGATGGCTGCCATGACATCGTTATAAAATTCTATCTTGCGAGCGCTGGCATCAGGAAATAGACTCGCAAAATTTTGGCGGAACATCTCCTTGCCTTCTTCCAAGGGAAATTCTCTGGCAGGCAGCAGGCGAAATTCGGTGATTTTGGCAGATGATGGCAGCTTTTGGGCATGATGTGTATTCATGCCTGCTTGGGCATCTTTTTTTAGCTGAGCTAAATCATGATCGGATAAAGTACGCTGACTGTCAGGATCAAAAAATTTGATCGTCTCAATGTCATCATCAAACAAATCAAGACGAAAAGGTAGACTTTGACCAACGGCAAAAATATCAACAATACTGCCTCGAACCGCAAATTCTCCTGGCTCAAACACATTTTCCGTCTGCACATAGCCTGCTTTGGTTAATCGAAGTCGCTGTTCATGAATATCAAATTTATCACCGACAGCCAAATCAAAATGCTGCCCGATCAGCCAGCTTGGCGGTGCGATACGCTGCATCAATGTCTGAGTACTGACCAATA
>ERZ1023241.118-NODE-118-length-27821-cov-577.773068_pt1 | contig 27821 bp, 32 predicted proteins | sample MGYA00380455_ERZ1023241 | MGnify/ENA primary metagenome ERZ1023241 (study PRJEB33173, sample SAMEA4830304) | metagenome | study: EMG produced TPA metagenomics assembly of the PRJEB25223 data set...
TTAAAGATAAAAGACAGAAGAAGTAAAAAGAAAAGTGCGGAGAAAATTCTCCGCATTTTTTTATTCTATATCTGATACTTTGCTTGAGTATTTACTAAATTATTTGATTTTTATAGTGATAGCTGTGGTAAATAATTTTCAGTGATTCCAACAAGTTCTTCTATTGATATTAATTTTATCTTGCTACTTTGAGGTAAAAGTGCGGTGAGATTTCTTGCTAAAATATCTTGTTTTAATATCATGCAATTCCCTTTACATTTGGCAAAATAATCAGGATATTTTATTGCCAATAACACACCGTCTTGCCATAGTACTACCGCATCTTTTTCTGTAATATATGAAAAATAGTCATCTAGTTCAGTTTTGGGATAATCTGATTGAGAAAATGTATAAAGCATAATATTCCTTAGAAAGTAAACAATTTTTCTGCTTGATTAAGCTTTTCTAGCAATAAAGAGCGGTCAATTTTTTCACAAGATAGGATAAGTTCTCTATTATCTAATTTAAATTTCTGCAAAGACGCTGTGCAGATAAAGCGTTGTTCTACATCATATAAATCTAATAATTTAAAGGCTCTAATGAAATCTTTTTGTTGAATGATTTCGGGTTGTTGGTTATCGATAAGATTTAATACGCCATCATCGATAAAAAATATCCCAATATCATTGGGTTCACAAAAAGCTGTCGCGGCAAGAATTGCATCTAAGCCTTCTCGTGAAATGGATGTGCCATGTGGAGATGTGCGAAATAAAAAGGCTATCTTCATAGGGTTATTACTCGATCTGCGTTTAAACTTGCTGCTATAAATTCTCCAAGACCTGCAATTATAAATCCTTCTGCAAGATTGTAGTGAGCTGTAGTTGGTGTAGTTAAGTTATCAACAACACCTCGTCGTTGAGATGCTGCAACACATAAATGTAAAGGAACATTGTGGGTGATGGAAAACATTTGCCAATGTTTTTGTAAATTAACTTCATCATTGGCTGGATACACTAATGCATTTCCGTTACTCACTCCATCTTGGAAGAAAAAAATCTGTGAGATTTCGTGTCCTTTTTTGATTAAGGCATTTGCAAATTGATAAGCTAAAAATGCCCCTTGCTTTCCGTAAATAGGGCTTTTGACGGCGATAACATAGCGCATTATTCTTGCTCTTGTTTGATTTGACGGATGTACAGGTAAACCGTATGTCGGGAAATATCTAAACGTTCAGCGACTAAATTAATCGCATCTTTAATATCAAAAATACCTTTTTCGTAAAGAGAAAGGACGATTTGTCGGTTTTTAGTATTATTGGCAACAGCGCGATCCGCATTGACTTCTTCTATTGTTTTTTCAATAGTCTGCGCAACCAAGTCTTCCACTGAATTCGCAAAGTTCACTGAAGATGTTTCATTCGTATGCTCCGTTGGCATAAAGCATTGCAAAAATTGAGACATGGGTACATCTAAATTGATATTGATGCAAAGCAAACCAATAATACGTTGAGTTTTATTACGAATAGCGATAGTAACTGATTTCATCAGTACGCTGCCTTTTGCTCGTGTAAAATAAGGTTTTGAAACACTTTCGCTTTGCATATTTCGTAGCGAACGTAAGGCAAGATCAGTAATTGGCGAACCAACTTGTCGATTAGTGTTATGTCCGTTGGCAATACAAATAGCAGAATGTTCAATATTTTCCAGAGAATGAAGCACTATTTCGCAGTGCTCGCCAATCAGTGCGCTGACACCATCAACGACTGCTTTGTAGGAATTTATGATAGCTTGATCTTCATCAGTGAAAGGATATTTATCGTTTAATGTCATAGCGTTAGGTTAAAAGTGCGGTAAAAATTCCGCTCGTTTTTTATAATAAAAAGCACGCGTTAAAGAACGCGCGCTATTAAACTTATCCGTTATTTTTCAGATTTCGGATTGACGTCTAATACTTCCACATCAAAAATTAATGTTGAATTTGGTGGAATAGATGCGCCAGCACCTTGTTCGCCATAGCCTAATTCAGGTGCAATAACTAATTGAATTTTTCCGCCTTTTTTCACTAATTGAAGACCTTCAGTCCAGCCTTTAATTACTTGATCAAGTTGGAATTCTACAGGTTGTCCGCGCTCGACAGAGCTATCAAATACTTTTCCATTTGGTAATTTACCCGTGTAATGTACTTTAACCGTATCCGTTGATTTGATTGTATCGCCTTTACCTGCACTTTCAATTTTATACATTAAACCAGATTGCGTCGTTTTTACATCTTTACCTTTAGCAAATTCAGCACGGAATTTATCGCCTTCTTCTTTTGCTTGTTTAGCAATCGCTTCTGCTTTTGCTTTTGATGCAGCCACTAATTTTGCTTCAATAGATTCTAAGGTTTTTTGGATTTTTTCATCTTTACGAACATCCACTTTGCCTTCTAAAGCATCTTTTAAGCCATCTAAAATACGCGCATTATCATATTTAATAACTTCTTTGTGGGAATCAACAAGATCTTTCATTTGACTGCCCATGAGCGTACCTACTGCATAAGATGCCGCTTTTTCATCGAATGTGTTATCTTCTGCAAAAACTTGACCAGAAATTACCGCACTTACCATTAATGCTGCGATAGATAATTTTTGAATTTTTAACATATAAGTTAATCCTTTATAATGAATGGAATAATACGAGGAATAGATTAAATGGCTTTCTATCTATTCTCAACTTTTTTTTAGAATTTAGAGAAAATTTATGCAAATTCAACAAATGTTAGAAAATCGCATCGAAGAACTTGAAATGAAAATTGCATTTCAGGAACAGTTATTAGATGAATTAAATCACGCTTTAGTTCAACAGCAATTTGATATTGATAAAATGCAAGTCCAATTGCGTTATATGGCAAATAAATTAAAAGACTTTCAACCGTCTAACATTGCAAGTCAATCTGAAGAAACGCCACCGCCCCATTATTGATTTTTGCAATAAATTCGTACAAATGAAAAGGGCGCTTAATGCGCCCTTTAAATTACATTCTCAAATAATAATCAGCTAAATACTTGCCTGCTTATGCAAAGTATTTTTCCAAATCGTCGCTACCGCCAATGTGTTTACCACCGATAAACACTTGTGGAACAGTAGCACGACCTGAAACTGCACGTACGCTCACGATTGTTGCATCGTGACCTAATATGATTTCTTCAAAGCTTAAGCCTTTATCGTGTAAAAGTTGTTTTGCTTTTGCACAGAAAGGACAGCCAGGTTTTGTAAAGATTGAAATAGACTCTTGCACTTGGTGTTGTGGTGCAAGGTATTTCAACATAGTGTCAGCATCGGATACTTTGAACGGATCGCCTGGTTCGTTTGGTTCGATAAACATTTTTTCAACTACGCCGTTTTTCACAAGCATAGAATAACGCCATGAACGTTTACCGAAGCCTAAATCTTCTTTACCAACTAACATACCCATGCCTTCGGTAAATTCACCATTACCATCTGGAATGAAAGTGATGTTTTCAGATTTTTCATCTTCTTTCCATGCGTTCATTACGAAAGTATCATTTACAGATACAACAAGAATATCGTCTACACCGTATTTTTTGAATACTGGCGCTAATTCGTTGTAACGTGGTAAGTGTGATGATGAGCAAGTTGGAGTGAATGCGCCCGGTAATGAGAACACGATCACTGTTTTGTTATCAAATAACTCTGAGGTAGTTACATCAACCCATTTATCACCCTGACGAGTGCGGAATGTCACTTGAGGGACTTTTTTTCCTTCCATACTAGACATTGTTTTTTCTCCTATTGGTTGTTAATTTAAATTTTACGTGCTGTATTATAGGGAAAATTATGATATAGTCATAATCAATTAATTCTATTCTTTTAATTGAATTTTTCTATAGGGAAAATCTCATGAATATCCGTGATCTAGAATATCTTGTTGCCTTATCTGAATATAAACATTTCCGCCGTGCTGCCGATTCTTGTAATGTGAGTCAACCAACATTAAGTGGGCAAATTCGTAAGTTAGAAGATGAGCTTGGTATTATTTTGTTAGAACGTACTAGCCGTAAAGTGTTGTTTACTCAATCTGGGATGTTATTGGTTGATCAGGCTCGTACAGTTCTTCGAGAAGTAAAATTATTGAAAGAAATGGCGAGTAATCAAGGTAAAGAAATGACCGGGCCATTACACATCGGTTTAATTCCAACGGTTGGTCCTTATTTGCTCCCTTATATTGTGCCAATGTTAAAAGCGGCATTCCCTGATTTAGAAGTGTTTCTTTATGAAGCGCAAACGCATCAATTATTAGAACAATTGGAAACGGGGCGTTTAGATTGTGCTATCGTTGCCACTGTTCCAGAAACTGAGGCTTTTATTGAAGTACCTATTTTCAACGAGAAAATGTTACTCGCCGTATCAGAGCATCATCCTTGGGCTCAAGAAAGTAAACTTCCAATGAACCAATTAAATGGTCAAGAAATGTTAATGCTTGATGATGGTCATTGTTTGCGTAATCAAGCGCTAGATTATTGCTTCACTGCTGGTGCAAAAGAAAATTCCCATTTCCAAGCAACTAGTCTTGAAACTTTGCGCAATATGGTGGCAGCGAATGCTGGTATCACTTTTATGCCTGAATTAGCGGTACTGAATGAAGGTACGCGCAAAGGTGTGAAATATATTCCTTGTTATTCGCCAGAGCCATCACGCACCATTGCGTTGGTTTATCGTCCTGGTTCGCCATTACGTAATCGTTATGAGCGTGTGGCAAGTGCGGTCAGCGATGAAGTTAAATCTATTCTAGATGGGTTGAAATAATGGCTGGTGTTCGTGCTGTTCAAAAAGAAAAGACTCGTCGCGCTTTAGTGGATGCAGCATTTAATCAACTTAGCGCAGAAAAAAGTTTTTCTAATTTAAGTTTACGAGAAGTGGCGCGCGAGGCTGGTATTGCGCCTACCTCTTTCTATCGCCATTTTAGTGATATGGATGAACTTGGCTTAGAAATGGTGGATGAAGCAGGTTTGATGTTGCGCCAATTAATGCGTCAAGCGCGTAAACGTATTGATGCGGGCGGTAGTGTTATTTCTGTTTCTGTGGATACATTTTTTGAATTTATTACTAATAGCACGAACGTTTTTCGCTTGTTATTACGCGAAAGTTCAGGCACTTCTCAAGCTTTTCGTACTGCGGCAGCACGCGAAATTAAGCATTTTGTTGATGAGTTAGCAGAATATATTTCCTACAAACATCAATATTCGCAATATGTTGCTTATGTTCAAGCGGAAGGCATCGTAACAATCGTATTCACTGCAGGGGCGAATGCTTTAGATATGAGTAAAGCTGAGCGTGAGCAACTTAAAGCTCGTGTGATTTTGCAGTTGAGAATGCTTGCAAAAGGTGCTGATTTTGCAGCGAATAAGGAAAGAGGCAAGTAAGATAGTTTATATCTAGCCTATTAGTTTTCTCTTTGTGCTTAGGTATTTGCTATCTTTTATTCTTCCAAGTTATTTTTCATACCAAATTTTATTTATATAAAGGGTAATAAATCCTGATGGCGTTTCTACCCGCACTTCGTCGTCTAATGTTTTTCCGATTAAAGCTCGAGCAACTGGGGAATCAATGGATATCCAATTTTTCGCAGGGGCAAATTCATCACAACCGACGATACGGTATTGCTTAATTTCACCTTCTTCATTTTCTAATTCCACCCACGCACCGAAGAAAACTTTTCCCTCTTGCTTTGGGTTGTAATCGACAATTTGTAGCACTTCCAATCTTTTAGTTAAAAAACGCACGCGGCGATCAATTTCACGTAAACGACGTTTACCATAAATATATTCGGCATTTTCGCTACGATCGCCTAGCGCAGCTGCATCTGAAACGGCTTGAGTGACTTTTGGGCGTTCTTCTTTCCACAAAAACTTGAGTTCTTGGTCAAGCACAAGCCAGCCTTGACGGGTAATATAATTTGATTTTGCCATAATAAAAATAAAAGAAAGTTTTTTGAATTATATTTGAGCCAGCCCACTAAAACCAGTATTCTATCTTTGTTTTTTTATAATAAAGAAGTACGACAATGTTAAATCAACAAATTAGCCAAATTATTGCGGCAGAATTAACCGTTCAACCCCAACAAATTCTTGCTGCCATTCAATTATTAGATGATGGCAACACCATTCCATTTATCGCCCGTTATCGTAAAGAAGCCACAGGGGGCTTAGATGACACCCAGCTTCGCCATTTTGAAACCCGTTTAATTTATTTACGTGAATTAGAAGAACGTCGTCAAACCATCTTGAAATCTATTGAAGAGCAAGGAAAATTGACCGATGAATTGCGTGACAAAATTCATGCGACACAAAGCAAAACCGAATTAGAAGATTTATATTTGCCGTACAAACCTAAACGTCGCACCAAAGGGCAAATTGCCATTGAAGCTGGTCTTGAGCCATTGGCTAATTTACTTTGGAATGAGCCAAAAAATGATCCAGAATCAACCGCACTTTCCTTTGTGGATGCTGATAAAGGCGTGACAGACACCAAAGTAGCCCTTGATGGTGCACGCTATATTTTAATGGAACGTTTTGCTGAAGATGCAGGTTTATTAGCGAAAGTTCGTGATTATTTAGCGAAAAATGCCGTTATCGTATCCAAAGTGATCGAAGGCAAAGAAACGGAAGGGGCAAAATTCCAAGATTATTTCGATCATCAAGAATTATTGAAAAATGTGCCTTCTCACCGTGCATTAGCCATGTTCCGTGGGCGTAATGAAGGCATTTTACAACTTAGCTTAAATGCGGATCCTGATGCAGAAGAGGGAAGTCGCCAAAGTTATTGTGAAGAGATTATTCGTGATTATTTAGATGTACGTTTCACTAGCCAGCCTGCGGATAAATGGCGTGAGCAAGTGATTGCGTGGACATGGAAAATCAAAGTTTCGTTGCATTTAGAAACAGAATTAATGGCGAGTTTACGTGAAAAAGCGGAAGAAGAGGCCATTGATGTTTTCGCTCGAAATCTGACCGCACTTTTAATGGCTGCCCCCGCTGGCGCAAAAAGCACTATGGGCTTGGACCCAGGCTTGCGTACAGGGGTTAAAGTTGCGGTGGTGGATAACACAGGTAAATTATTAGATACCACCACCATTTATCCACACACGGGGCGTGAAGCTGAAGCGCAAGTGGCGATTTTCAGCTTAATCCGCAAACATAACGTAGAATTAATTGCCATTGGTAATGGTACGGCTTCTCGTGAAACCGAACGCTTTGCGAAAGAAGTGATTAAAGAAATTAAAGAAAATAAACCTCAAACCGTTGTAGTGAGCGAAGCAGGTGCATCCGTTTATTCTGCTTCTGAATTTGCCGCAAATGAATTCCCTAATTTAGATGTATCTTTACGTGGTGCGGTATCAATTGCGCGTCGTTTACAAGATCCATTGGCAGAATTAGTGAAAATCGAACCCAAAGCCATTGGTGTAGGGCAATATCAGCACGATGTAAACCAAAGCCAACTTGCACGTAAACTTGATGCGGTGGTGGAAGATTGTGTAAACGCGGTAGGTGTGGATTTGAATACAGCATCCGCGCCATTGCTTGCTCGTGTGGCTGGGATGACTAAAACCTTAGCGCAAAACATTGTGGAATATCGTGATGAAAATGGTCGTTTTGAAAGCCGTAGAGAATTGAAAAAAGTGCCTCGTTTAGGGCCAAAAGCCTTTGAACAATGTGCAGGTTTTATGCGTATTGCAGGCGGGAAAAATCCACTTGATGCTTCAGGTGTTCACCCAGAGGCTTATCCTGTGGTCGAAAAAATTTTGCAAGCTACCGCACAATCTATCCAAGATTTAATGGGTAATTCGGGTGTGGTTCGTCAGCTTGATGCGAAACAATTTATTGATGAACAATTCGGTTTACCAACGGTTCAAGATATTTTTAAAGAATTGGAAAAACCGGGTCGTGATCCACGAGGCGAGTTCAAAACTGCTGTATTTGCTGAAGGGGTGGAAGAAATCACGGATTTAAAATCTGGAATGATTTTAGAAGGAACAGTGACTAATGTAACCAATTTTGGCGCATTTGTGGATATTGGTGTTCATCAAGATGGTTTAGTACATATTTCATCATTAAGCGATAAATTCGTGGAAGATCCCCATCAAGTGGTAAAAACAGGCAACATTGTAAAAGTCAAAGTGTTAGAAGTGGATGTGCCACGTAAACGCATTGCATTGACGATGCGATTAGATGAAAGTGCGGTCAAAAATGACAGTAAATCTGACCGCACTTTATCTGCCAGACCTCGTGGAAATACGCAGCGAGAGGATCGTAATTCAAGAGGTAATAATGCGATGGGTAATGCCTTTGCTGATGCGTTAAAAAATTGGAAAAAATAACAAGTTATGGGGCGAAATTATTCGCCCTTTTTTTATATCTTTCCTTTCCCGAAAAGCATCGCCAAAACGGCGATTTTTTGCTATAATCCCGCCCAATTTTTATTTACAAAAGAATGAGATAAATTATGTCAGAAACGACCAATGATAACTATGGTGCATCGAGCATTAAAGTATTAAAAGGCCTTGATGCAGTGCGTAAGCGTCCCGGTATGTATATTGGCGATACCGATGACGGTACTGGTTTGCACCATATGGTATTTGAAGTGGTGGATAATGCCATTGATGAAGCCCTCGCTGGCCATTGTTCCGATATTATCGTGACAATTCACGATGACAATTCTGTGTCGGTGCAAGATGATGGGCGTGGAATTCCTGTGGATATTCATCCTGAAGAAGGCGTTTCTGCAGCAGAAGTGATTATGACCGTGCTTCACGCTGGCGGTAAATTTGACGATAACTCTTATAAAGTATCGGGCGGTTTACACGGCGTGGGCGTATCTGTAGTGAATGCGCTTTCTGATAAATTACAATTAACCATTCGTCGTCAAGGTCACGTTCACGAGCAGTTTTATCATTTAGGGGAGCCACAAGCACCATTAACTGTAATTGGTAATACAGAAACAACAGGTACAACAGTGCGTTTCTGGCCAAGCTCAGATATTTTTGCTATCACAACCTTTGATTACAAAATCTTAGCAAAACGCTTACGTGAGCTTTCTTTCTTGAACTCTGGTGTATCTATTCGTTTAATCGATAAACGTGATGGCGCTGAAGATCATTTCCATTACGAAGGCGGTATTCAAGCATTCGTCGAATATTTGAACAAAAATAAAAACCCAATTCATCCTAAACCATTTTATTTTACCGCTGAGAAAGATGGCATTGGCGTAGAAGTTGCATTGCAATGGAATGATGGTGTAAATGAAAATGTGTACTGCTTCACTAATAACATTCCTCAACGTGATGGTGGTACTCACTTAGCAGGTTTCCGTGGGGCTTTAACCCGTAGCTTAAATAGCTATATGGAAAACGAAGGTATGCTGAAAAAAGAAAAAGTGGCTACTTCAGGCGATGATGCGCGTGAAGGTTTGGTTGCAATTATTTCAGTCAAAGTGCCTGATCCAAAATTCTCATCGCAAACTAAAGACAAGCTTGTGTCTTCAGAAGTTAAAAGTGCGGTGGAATCTGCCATGAATGAAAAAATGCAGGAATATTTATTGGAAAATCCTGCAGATGCAAAAATCATTGTAAATCAAATTATTATGGCTGCTCGTGCGCGCGAAGCAGCACGCAAAGCTCGTGAAATGACGCGCCGTAAAGGGGTATTAGATATTGCAGGTTTACCAGGTAAACTTGCAGACTGCCAAGAAAAAGATCCTGCACTCTCTGAACTTTACTTGGTGGAGGGGGACTCTGCAGGTGGTTCTGCAAAAGTTGGTCGTGATCGTAAAACTCAAGCAATTTTGCCATTGAAAGGTAAAATCTTAAACGTAGAAAAAGCACGTTTTGACAAAATGTTGTCTTCCCAAGAGGTGGGGACATTGATTACTGCCTTAGGCTGCGGTATCGGTCGTGATGAATATAACCCAGATAAATTACGCTATCATCATATCATTATCATGACCGATGCTGATGTGGATGGTTCTCACATTCGTACGTTGCTTTTAACGTTTTTCTATCGTCAAATGCCTGAGCTTATTGAGCGTGGTTATGTTTACATTGCTCAGCCGCCACTTTATAAAGTCAAAAAAGGAAAACAAGAACGCTATATTAAAGATGCGGATGAAATGGAGCAATATGAATTAACCCTTGCTTTAGATGGCGCAGAATTACATATTAGCGCAAATGCACCAGCAATGAATGCCCTTGTATTTGAAAAATTGGTAGCAGAATATAACAGCGTACAAAAACTTATCGGTCGTTTAAGCCGCCATTATCCAGCCCCTGTATTGAAAGGATTAATTTATCAGTCGCCAATTTCTGTTGAAATGATGAAAGATGAAAGTGCGGTTGAAAATTGGGGTAAATCTTTTGTTGAACAACTGACTGCAAAAGAAACAGAAGCGCATCAATATTCAGTGCGTACACAATTTAACGCGGAACGCCAAGTGTATGAAGCGGTTATTACTGTTCGTAAACACGGTATTGATACCGATTATTTCTTGAATTTTGATTTTGTTCACGGCAATGAATACGCGAAAATTGTTTCTCTTAATAAACAACTCAATGGTTTATTAGAGGAGGGTGCTTATGTTATTCGTGGCGAAAAAGTACAACCAGTGCGTACTTTTGAACAAGCCGTTGAATGGCTAGTGAAAGAATCTCGTAAAGGTCTTGAAGTACAACGTTATAAAGGACTTGGGGAAATGAACGCAGATCAACTTTGGGAAACCACAATGGATCCAAATTCACGTCGTATGTTGAAAGTTTCTATTAAGGATGCCGTTGCTGCGGATCAACTCTTCACGACATTAATGGGCGATGAAGTTGAGCCACGTCGCGAGTTCATTGAGCTGAATGCGTTGAGAGCAAATTTGGACGTGTAAATTTTCGTCTATTTATATTCATAATTGAAAGGGCATTTAGATGCCCTTTCTTCGTTTATCTTGTTATTTCATTTCAGGATGGCTATTGGTTTTTTGAACTGAAGTGAGTAAACTAAGCTCAGTCATTTTCTCAACGGAGAACCTTTATGAAACCTTATCTTATCGCCCCATCAATTCTTTCTGCTGATCTTGCACGTCTTGGCGATGACGTACAAAACGTACTTAATGCAGGCGCGGATGTTATTCATTTTGATGTTATGGATAATCATTATGTACCTAATCTCACTTTTGGGCCTGCAGTATGTCAAGCCTTACGTGATTATGGCATTACCGCACCGATTGATGTGCATTTAATGGTAAAACCCGTTGATCGCATTATTCCTGATTTTGCTAAAGCAGGTGCGAATTACATCACTTTCCACCCAGAATCTAGCGAACATATTGACCGCTCTTTGCAGCTTATTCGCGATTGTGGTTGTAAATCTGGATTAGTGTTTAATCCTGCGACGCCGTTGAGTTATTTAGATTACGTTTTGGATAAAGTGGATGTGGTTTTATTAATGTCAGTGAATCCCGGATTTGGTGGACAATCTTTTATTCCAGCAACATTGAAGAAATTACAACAGGCTCGTAAGATCATTGATGAAAGTGGTTATGACATTCGTCTTGAAGTAGATGGTGGCGTGAAAGTTGATAACATCGCAGAAATCGCCGCGGCGGGCGCAGATATGTTCGTGGCGGGTTCTGCAATTTTTGGTAAGCCAGATTATAAACAAGTGATTGACCAAATGCGTACACAGTTAGCGAGTGTGATCGCATAACTGTTATTTTAATGGAATGGGATTGCAACAAAATAGAGAAAAACAATGAATACACAATTTAAACTGATTGGTTTTGATTTAGATGGCACCTTGGTAAATAGCTTGCCTGATTTAGCATTATCCGTAAATTCTGCTTTGGCTGAGCTTAATTTACCGCAAGCACCTGAAGAATTAGTTTTAACTTGGATCGGTAATGGCGCGCCTGTATTAATTGCCCGTGCGTTAGATTGGGCGCAAAAACAAACAGGAAAAGTTTTAACTGAAGAAGAGATTAAGCAAGTAACAGAACGTTTTAATTTTCATTATGGCGAGAATTTATGTAATGTCAGTCGCCTGTATCCGAATGTAAAAGAAACATTAGAAACCTTAAAAGAAAAAGGCTATATCTTATCGGTTGTTACTAATAAACCGACAAAGCACGTTCAACCAGTGTTGGCAGCGTTTGGCATTGATCATTTATTTAGTGAAATGTTGGGCGGTCAATCCTTACCTGCAATTAAGCCACATCCAGCTCCACTTTATTATTTATGCGGAAAATTTGGTTTTGAACCACGCCAAGTGCTTTTCGTAGGCGATTCTAAAAATGATATTATCGCAGGTCACGCTGCGGGCTGTGCAGTTGTTGGTTTAACTTACGGCTACAATTACAATATCCCTATCCGTGAATCCAATCCAGATTGGGTGTTTGATGATTTTGCCCAGCTATTAACGATTCTTTAAGTTTCTTATCTAACAAAAAAGTGCGGTGAAAATTGATCTGCACCCCAAAAGTTGGACTAACCAAACCAACAATTGAGGGGCAGATTTTTTATGGGTAAACACTACACAATCGAATTTAAATTACAGGCTCTCCAACCTATTTTGAATGGAAAAATGAGTATTAGAGAAGCGGCTCGTTTTTACAATATTCCTTCCAACGCCTTAGTCGGGACATGGTTGAAACGGTTTGAAAAAAGTGGCATAAAAGGACTGATTCCCCGTAAACCATCAGGACGACCGCCGATGAAACCTAAATATGCAAAAATGCCACCGCCACCCAAAACTGAAGAAGACCGTTTACGCCTGAGAATTTTACAGCTTGAAGCGGAGGTAGCCTACCTAAAGGAGTTGAGAAAGCTCAGACTTCAGGACGAAGCCGAGCAACAGAAATTATCCAAAGGTTAAGAACGCATTATCCGTTAAAATGGCTTTTAGGCTTTGCACAGTTAGCGCGTAGTACGTTTTTTGCGAAACTTCAGATTAAACTGGATAAGGATGAGCCGCTGAAAAAGGCCATTAAACGCATCAAAGCTAATCATCCTGATTATGGCTACCGACGTGTTCATGCCTATTTGCCAGGTGTGAATCATATCGTCGAATCTTGGCTGAACATGGCATCATTCAAAGTATGTCGAGAAAAGGGAATTGCTTGGACAATGAAGCGATGGAAAGTTTCTTTGGGCGATTAAAAACGGAATGTTTTTATGGTCGGGAATTTAACAGTAGAGAGGAGATAGTTGATGCCGTCAGGGATTATTTGGATTACTATAATCACCGACGGATTCAACTAAAATTAAAAGGACTGAGTCCGATACAATATCGAAAACAATCCTTTAAATAACAGTCTAACTTTTTGGGGGCAGATCAAATCTGTTACTTACTATTGGTATTTCAGTTAATAAATTATTTGGTGTTGTCCGTAGTTCCTCTGGTAATGTTGATTGTTTACTCTTATGGAAACAAGCTAAATTAAAGTCCATTCCACCAAGAGATTTCTCCTGCTTAAAGTAGTTATTTTTTTGATAACGTTCAGAAATAAACCAATAACACTTATAACCAATCTTATCTAAATAGGATATCAACTCATTAGAGTGATGAATATGAGCTTCTACAAAAATTATAGGCTTATGTCTCTCTATGAGATTCTTTGCACCATTTAAAACATTTAGCTCAAATCCTTCAGCATCAATTTTTAATAGATCTATATCTTCCAATCGATTAACTTCTGGGTGTTTATCTAAAGAAATAACATGTATCAATTCCTTAGATTCTACACCTATAAAATTACCCTCGGTACTAAACCCTTTATCTAATGAAAAACTTCCATAATTCCAAGCAGTATCATAATTTGATGAGGGAATCTCAATCAACTGTTCATTTTCACCAACCCCCAAATTATAGGCATGAACATTTGTTAATTGATTAAGCGACAAATTCGCACAAAGTGTCTGAAAAATTACTCTTTGAGGTTCAAAACAAAATAATTTCCCCCCCTCCCCACACACACTTATTGTCTTTGCAATAGGAACTGCGTGCATTCCAATATTCGAACCAACTTCAATGACATTACTTGAAGAATTTAGGTTTTCCAAAAAAATTGGACTTCTACATCTGACCATTCGCCATAAAGTGCAGCATATTGGCTAATAAAATCCCCTTCAATAAGATTAAAGGTTCCCCACTTTAATTGATAAATAGATGTTTTCATAAATAATATTCCTTAGATTTAAATTACCGATACTATAACAAAAACAGAACTCTTTGTACGATAAAATAAATAAAGGAATTAATTTTTAATCATCCGTACAAATTACTCTATACAAATTCTCCGTACGACTTACGAATCTCTTATATGTTATCTTCCAACTGCACTTTTTCATCGCATTTTGCTGTATTTCACGGTAAACCATCTCAAGTTTTCAGAAATAATAGGTAATTTATGCGTCTTTTCATTGGAATTTTAGTGGGTGTTTAAACCATTCTCTTTGGCAGATTTTCGATGGAAAATGCGGCACTTTACTTTGGTATTGCGAGTAGTGGAACCCCTTAGTCAATGGTTGAAAGCCTTTCGGAAAAACGGTATAAATGGGTGCCATCCCAAACCTAAAGGTCGCCCAAGTATGAAACCCAAATACGCTAAAATGTCTCCACCACCCAAAACAGAAGAACGTTTACGCCTACGCATCCTTGAGTGAGAAGCAGAGGTTGCTTTTCTAAAAAAGTTGGACGAAATAATCAAGAGGGACGAAGCTAAACGGCAGAAACAGTCCAAAGTTTGAGAGTGCATTATCCTTATAGATTAAGTCGTCGCCCAAATGGCATGTTAGTGCAAGAAATGTTGTTACAAGCGGTGAAAAAATTACAGAGAAATGCGAATTTGATATTACATTCAGACCAAGGAATCCATTATCAAATGCTTAGCTATCAACGCTTATTAGCGAAAAATAGGATTTCTCAAAGTATGTCGAGAAAAGGGAATTGCTTGGACAATGCCGCGATGGAAAGTTTCTTTGGGCGATTAAAAACAGAATGTTTTTATGGTAGGGAATTTAACAGCAGAGAAGAGATAGTTGATGCCGTCAGGAATTATTTGGATTACTATAACCACCGACGGATTCAACTAAAATTAAAAGGGCTGAGTCCGATACAATATCGAAAACAATCCTTTAAATAACAGTCTAACTTTTTGGGGTCAGATCAATTTTTACCGCACTTTTGTTATCTACTTAATTGATTTTAAAGAATGTTTGAAAATTCTTCTAACATTTCTTTTGGCCATACGCTTGATTGCACTTCACCGATATGTTTTTTACGAAGTAAAAGCATCGCTAAGCGAGATTGACCGATACCACCGCCGATAGTTAATGGCAATTTCCCGTTTAATAAATCTTGGTGCCAATCCATTTTTAAACGGTCTTCATCGCCTGTTAAGCCAGCTTGTAAGCGTAATGCACTTTGATCTACGCGGATACCCATTGAGGATAGTTCAAAGGCTTTGCCTAATTGGTCGTTCCATACCAAAATGTCGCCATTTAAGCCTTTGTAGCCATTTTCAGATTCTGTTGTCCAGTCATCATAGTCAGGTGCACGACCATCATGAGGTTTGCCATCTGAAAGTTTGCCGCCAATCCCGATTAAGAATACTGCACCGTATTCTTTACAAATTGCGTTTTCACGCTCTTTACTGCTTAAATCTGGATAGCGTTTTACTAAATCTTCGCTATGCACAAAGGTAATCTGTTTTGGAAGAATGGAAGGAATATCAAAACGTGCTTCTACGGCTAATTCTGTTAAACGAATAGCACGATAAATAGAATTTACCGTTTCTTTTAAGTATGCAAAATTACGACGACCTTCAGGAATCACTTTCTCCCAGTCCCATTGATCTACATAAACAGAGTGCGTTGGATCAAGAGAATCTTCATCGGGACGCAATGCTTTCATATGAACAAACAAGCCTTCGTCTTCTTTAAAGTTGAAACGAGCTAATGTATGGCGTTTCCATTTCGCAAGAGAATGCACAACTTCAAATACGGCATTTGGAATACATTTCACATTAACCTGTACGGCTTTTTCAATGCCTGATAAGTTATCTTGCATTCCGTTACCCACTTGGCTCAAAATTGGGCCTTGCACTTCAATAATGCCAAGTTGCTCAATAAGATTTTGGGTAAAAGTGTTCTTCACAAAGCTGATTTCTTGTTGTTGTAAAATAAATGTCTTTTTCATTTTGATAACCTTTTTTAACGAGGAGTAATATTTTTGAGTATTATTCAGTAAATAATGATTTTATTTCAAGTATTTTATTTACTTTCTTTTCTTGGTTAAATATCATCTAATTCATTGTGAAAAAATTAAATAAAATCTAAAGGAGGAAGTTTTATGCACAACATTGATAGTTTAGATCAAAAAATATTACGTGTACTCACTAAAGATGCGAGAACACCATACGCAGAAATGGCTAAAAATTTTGGTGTTAGTCCAGGAACGATTCACGTTCGGGTCGAAAAAATGCGTCAATCGGGTATTATTAAAGGCACAAAAGTGATTATTGATGAACGTAAATTAGGCTATGATGTATGTTGTTTTATCGGCATTATTCTAAAAAGCGCAAAAGATTATGAAAAAGTGATCAAAAAGCTAGAAAGTTTTGATGAAGTAGTCGAGGCCTATTATACAACGGGCAATTACTCTATTTTCTTAAAAGTGATGACGCACACAATCGCAGAATTACATTCGGTTTTGGCGACCAAGATTCAGTTAATTGATGAAATTCAATCCACTGAAACCTTGATTTCAATGCAAAATCCAATTTTGCGAGATATTAAACCTTAAGAACATAGAAAGTGCGGTGAAATTTTTATTCAAATTTATCTTGGTGTTTAAATTTCAATAAATCTCTCCGCTCTTTTTTATTTGGGCGACGATCAGGATGGGGCATTGAAAGGGAATTATTTTTTCTTGCCCACGCGATTTCTTCTCTTTTTTTCACGTTACTTTCGGTTTCTTGATAGAGTAATTGTGCTTCTGGCGCACCTCGGCGTTGATCGCTTAAGGCGATAATTTTTATTTCTTTTTCTTCGTTTCCCTGGCGAAGTTTTAACATTGCGCCCACTTCCACAATTTTACTTACTTTCGCGCGTTGGTTGTTGTAATGCACTTTACCACTTTCAATCATCGCTTTAGCAATGCTCCGTGTTTTGTAAAATCGGGCAGCCCACAACCATTTATCTAATCTGACTTCTTTTTCTGCCATTATTTTCTCCTTATTTCAATAAGACAAAATAGTACCACAAAGTATGCTAATGAACTGTTATTAAAAATTTTATTCTTTAATAGGATTTTTATTAAATGAAAAAAAATAAAAACAGGTTAATTTAAACATTTTTCAATAAAACAAATTTTATGTTAAAAAAACTTGAAAAATAGTCAAATTTTTGACAAGGTTGAGCGGTTTTCTTTTTTTAAGCTCAAGGAACAATTTATGTATAACGAAAACTTAAAAGAATTGACCGTTCGAGGAATTATCCTCGGTGCATTGATTACGGTAATTTTCACTGCATCCAATGTGTATCTCGGTCTAAAAGTGGGGGTGACATTTGCGTCATCTATTCCAGCGGCCGTCATTTCTATGGCAGTACTCAAATTTTTCAAAGATTCTAGCATTCTTGAAAATAATATGGTGCAAACTCAAGCATCTTCAGCAGGTACGCTTTCTTCTGTGATCTTCGTCTTGCCTGGTTTATTAATGATGGGCTACTGGCAAGATTTCCCATTCTGGCAAACGATGTTGATTTGTGCAGCTGGTGGTACATTGGGCGTGTTATTCACTATTCCATTACGCCGTGCAATGGTGGTAAATAGTAATTTACCTTATCCTGAAGGGGTAGCCGCTGCAGAAATTTTGAAAGCAGGTAATCATGCAGATGGCGACAGCGGTGTGAAAGATATTGCTTACGGTGGTGTTTTAGCAGGATTAGTTGCATTTTTAACTAACGGTTTACGCGTGATGGCTGATGGTGCAAGTGCTTGGATTCAAACAGGAAAAGCGGCGTTCCAATTACCAATGGGCTTTTCACTTGCCTTACTCGGTGCTGGTTATTTAATTGGTATTGTCGGCGGTATCGCAATGTTGATCGGTGTTATTTTGACTTGGGGTGTGGCAGTGCCATATTTCACAATGTCAGAAGATATTGCCGCGGATGCAAGTTTAATTGATTCTGCGATGACTGTTTGGAAAACCAAAGTGCGTTATATTGGTGTGGGTACAATTGGCATTGCTGCGATTTGGACATTGCTGATTTTAATGAAACCAATGATTGAAGGAATGGTTCATTCTTTCCGTATGCTGAAAGGTGGGCAAGAGGCATCAGAACATCGTATTGATATTGACCTTTCTCCAAAAACAATGATTTATATCTTAATAGCGACGGTTGCGTTAATTGTTATTTCATTACATCACTTTATTGCGGCGGCACCAATTTCGCCTGAGCTTTCCATTTTATTAGTGGTAGTTTGTACTTTCTTAGCGGTATTTATCGGCTTCTTTGTGGCAGCGGCTTCTGGTTATATGGCTGGTTTAGTGGGTTCATCTTCAAGCCCAATTTCTGGTATCGGAATTATTTCTGTTATCGTGATTTCATTAGTATTGGTGTCAATCGGTAATGCCTCGGGCTTATTTGAAACTGTAGATGGTCAGAAATTTTTAACCGCACTTACATTGTTTACGGCATCTATCGTAATCACTACAGCCTGTATTTCTAATGATAATCTACAAGATTTAAAAACGGGTTTATTAGTTGAAGCAACACCTTGGCGACAACAAGTTGCATTAATTATCGGCTGCTTTGTCGGTGCACTTGTTATCGCGCCAGTATTAGAAATCTTATATCATGCGTATGGTTTCAGCGGTGCGTTGCCACGTCCAGATATGGATCCTTCACAAGCCTTATCTGCACCACAAGCAACGTTAATGACCGCCATTTCTCAAGGTATTTTCACAAATAAATTGGAATGGACTTACATCTTAACTGGTGTGGGTTTAGGTGCTGTGTTAATTACGATTGATGCATTTTTGAAAAAAGTCAGCAACAAAGTCTTTAGCTTGCCAGTTATTGCTGTGGGGATTGGTATTTACTTACCACCATCAATTAATACGCCTGTGATTGTTGGTGCATTCCTAGCGTGGATTATGGCTCGCCATATTGCAAAACTTGGTAACAAAGAAGTGTCAGCTAAAGCAGAACGTTTCGGTACGCTTTTCTCTGCAGGTTTAATTGTAGGCGAAAGTTTAATGGGGGTAATTTTAGCATTCATTATTGCGGCTTCTGTTACCACTGGCGGTTCTGAAGCACCATTATCCTTAAATCTTGAAAATTGGGATACAATTGGCGAGTGGTTAGGTTTAATCGTATTTATCGTGGGCATTGTGATTTTTGCATCTCGCGTATTACGTGCGAAAAAATCTGATTAATCCTTAAATTTATTTTAGAATAGGTTATCTTCTGGATAACCTATTTTTCACTATGAAATCTTACTTAAAAACACTTATTTTTTTCCCTCTGATTTTACAGATAGTTGTCACCGCACTTTTGATTTGGTTCGATGATGACTCAAGTGGCGTTATCGTTCCTTTTTCTAGTTATGCTCTCACAGCATTTCTTCTTGCCACCATTCCCGCATTTTTAACCGCACTTTTAGCCGCAAAATTCCGTTACACACGTTATAACATTGCTTCGATTGTATTAGTTTCATCGATCATTTCATTTGTTTACTGCAATATGGCATCTTATTTTTATTTGTTATTACTCGGCGAACAAGACACTTCCTTTTGGGGCTGGTTGATCGAAGGGGGATTGTCCCTCGGGTTAATAAGCACATGCGGAATGGTTTTTTATGCTCTATTTGTAATGCCTTGGTTGCTGCCAAAAACAAGAGAATAATTTTATGCTGACGCTAAACGAACACTTACTTAACCAAGTATTGCTGATTGCTTACCAAGCAGGTAAGCATTTGCAACAGTTTTATCAAAAACAGGTTCATGTTGAATTGAAAGAAGACAACACGCCTGTGACGGAAGCGGATCTTTTTGTGAGCCAATTTTTAACCGAAAAATTGACCGCACTTTTCCCTAATATCCCCGTTCTTTCGGAAGAAAATTGTCATATTTCCTTTGAAGAACGTAAAAATTGGAAAGAATATTGGTTGATTGATCCTCTTGATGGCACACAACAATTTATTAATCGTACCGATCAATTTTCTGTGTTGATAACCTTAGTTCGTAAAAATAAACCCGTGTTAAGTGTTATTCATGCACCAATTTTATCGACAACTTATTATGCAATGCGTGATTTCGGTGCGTTTAAAAAACAACTGGATCAGGTAAAAAAACTCACTAAAAACACGACAAATTTTGACCGCCCTTTACGAATTGCGGTAGGTGCAACCACTTCACAAGAAAAAGTGCGGTCGATTTTGCCGAAGGATTTTACTTGTGAATTTGTTGTGGTTGGTTCAAGTAGCTTAAAAAGCGGTTTGGTGGCTGAAGGTGCAGTAGATTGTTATGTTCGTTTAGGACAAACAGGCGAATGGGATACCGCTGGCGCAGAAGTGTTGCTGAATGAAACTCACGGTGCCATTTTTGACTCTCATTTTGAGCCTTTAACCTATAACCAACGCGAAACATTGATTAATCCGCATTTTGTTATGGTGGGCGATCAATCGTTCGATTGGCGTTCTGTCTTTCAATTTAATTGATTGGTTCGATTGGTTTTTTTCTCTAGAATACGGCATTATTTTCGACATTACTCGGAAGCCGAATAAGGAATAATTATGCAAACTGATAATAATTGTATCGTCATTTTTGGCGCGTCTGGTGACTTAACTCATCGTAAACTCATTCCAGCCCTTTATAATCTCTACAAAATCGGGCGTTTGAGTGAAAACTTTTCCGTTCTTGGTGTTGCACGTTCTGACTTGAACGATGAAACTTTCCGCAAAAAAATGCGTGAGGCGTTAATTCATAATGAAGAAACAACACCTGACACTTTAGATGCTTTCTGCTCTCATCTTTATTACCAAGCAGTGAATACTTCGGATGCTCAAGATTACGGCAAACTTGTTCCACGTTTAGACGAACTTCACGATAAATATCAAACCTGTGGTAACACCCTTTACTATATGTCCACTCCGCCAAGTCTTTATGGCGTGATTCCTGAGTGTTTGGCTGCACATGGTTTAAATACGGAAGAATATGGCTGGAAACGTATTATCGTTGAAAAACCTTTTGGTTACGATGAAAAAACAGCGCAAGCATTAGACGTACAAATCCACCGTTTCTTTGAAGAACACCAAATTTATCGTATCGACCATTATTTAGGTAAAGAAACCGTTCAAAACTTGCTCGTATTACGTTTTTCAAATGGTTGGTTTGAACCGCTTTGGAACCGTAATTTCATTGATTATGTAGAAATTACTGGTGCAGAATCTATTGGCGTGGAAGAGCGCGGGGGCTATTATGATGGTTCTGGCGCAATGCGAGATATGTTCCAAAACCATTTATTACAAGTCCTTGCTATGGTTGCAATGGAGCCGCCAGCGATTATTAACGCGAATTCAATGCGTGATGAAGTGGCAAAAGTGATGCATAGTTTGCGTCCATTAACTTCGGAGGATATGGAGAATAACCTTGTTTTGGGTCAATACACTGCGGCTGAAATTAACGGCAAAATGGAAAAAGGCTATCTAGAAGAAAAAGGTGTGCCTGCAGATTCTCGTACTGAAACCTACATCTCATTGCGTTGTGAAATTGAAAACTGGCGTTGGGCTGGCGTGCCGTTCTATGTTCGTACGGGTAAACGCTTACCAGCTCGTGTGACTGAAATTGTGATCCATTTTAAAACTACGCCACATCCTGTATTCAGCCAAAATGCACCAGAGAATAAATTGATTATTCGTATTCAACCTGATGAAGCTATTTCAATGCGTTTTGGTTTGAAAAAACCAGGTGCAGGTTTTGAGGCGAAAGAAGTATCAATGGATTTCCGTTATGCAGATTTAGCAGGCACGCAAGTATTAACCGCTTATGAACGTTTATTGTTGGATGCGATGAAAGGCGATGCAACCTTGTTTGCTCGTACTGATGCTGTGCATGCTGCATGGAAATTTGTGCAACCGATTTTAGATTACAAAGCCAATGGTGGTCGTATTCACGAATATGAAGCTGGCACTTGGGGGCCTGTTGCAGCTGATAAATTAATCGCAAAACAAGGCAAAGTGTGGCGTAAACCAAGTGGATTGATGAAGAAAAAAGTTTAACTAATCTAATGTAGGGTGGGCTTTAGCCCACCGATCTTACTATCTAACATAATAAATTGTGGGCTAAAGCCCAACGGAAAATCAATGAACTATATCAGCTTCCCAACTGCTCAACATGCAGTCGATAAAATTGCACAAGAATTCGTGATTTATAGTCAATTAAATCATCCCGTACATATTTCCCTTTCTGGTGGTTCAACACCTAAGTTATTATTTAAAACCCTAGCCAAATCACCTTATGCGGAACAAATTAACTGGAAAAATCTGCATTTTTGGTGGGGAGATGATCGTATGGTTCCGCCATCTGATCCTGAAAGCAACTATGGCGAAGTGCAAAAACTCTTATTTGATCATATTCAAATTCCAACGGAAAACATCCACAGAATTCGTGGCGAAAATGAACCGCACTTTGAACTAAAACGCTTCGAAGAAGAATTAAGTGCGGTCATTCCAAACGGTGTTTTTGATTGGATCATTTTAGGCATGGGAACTGATGGTCATACCGCTTCTCTCTTCCCACATCAAACCAATTTTGATGATGAAAACCTAGCTGTCATTGCAAAACACCCTGAAAGCGGTCAAATTCGCATTTCTAAAACAGCCAAACTCATTGAACAAGCCAAACGCATTACCTATTTGGTCACTGGCGAAAGCAAAGCGGATATTTTAAAAGAAATTCAAACTACCCCAGCAGAAAACTTGCCTTATCCCGCTGCAAAAATTAAAGCAAAAAATGGGGTAACGGAGTGGTATTTGGATAAAGCAGCGGCACAGTTATTATAATCGGGTAAAAATGGATCGTACATTAATCGTTTTTGATATGGATACGCACTGTTTGGAAAGATATTATCATAATCCAAGCTGGCGTAATGCTTATGCGGATATTCAACGTATTTTAAAGAAACACGGTTTTATGAATATTCAAGGTACGGTGTATTTAAGTGATGTCGGCATTAAACAAGCCCATGGCACATTGGCATTGCAAGAGGTTGCCGCGCGCTTTGAATGGTTTGCTGCTTGTGCTTCCAACATTCAATTTTATGAATTAAAAGACGACTTCAACGCGCAATTTATTGTGGATGGAGTACAACGTGCGCGTGAAGCATTTCAACGTTCGCTTGATAGTTTACGTCAAGAATTATTACAAGCGGGTTTGCCTGCTAATAAGGTAGAAGAGATTGTAGGAAAACGCCAGTTTTCGTTGCAACAAATACAAGAAAACAGTGTATCACAAGATTAGTATGAGAAATTGTATAAAATTTAATGTATATTTTGACCGCACTTTTAGGTAGCAAGAAGATGGATTACTGATAGCACACGCTTCATAGCCTGTGTTTGTAGATAAAGGCACACGTTGGGAAATGTGCACTATCGTGGGAGAAAAGGCGTGACGGAATGGTATTTGGATAAAGCATCGGCAAAAAATCTTGATATTGAGATGTTATTGGTGAAAAGATACCAAGATATTTTTAAAGAAAACCAAGAAATAATCGATGCTTTACTAAGTAACTCCAATTTATCAAAAATTCATTTGGGATTTGTGCCTGATGATTTTAAGAAGAAAAAACATCGAATTTTAATTGTAGGGAGAGAAACTAGAGGTTGGGATTTAAAGTATCTAGAAAAATATGATCAGAACTCGGTTTATCAATTAATGGATTTGAGTAAATCTTGGGTTATTCGTAATCTAGAAAGGTCTGATTCAGTAAATAAAAAAGGAAAATGTTTCTTTAATTTCTTTAGAAAAGTATCTCAAGAAAACCCTAATGCAAGTATTTTATGGGCAAATATATTCTGTGTATCTTATAAAAAATCGAACCCTAGTAAAATAGATACTAAATCAGTATTTGCAAATATAAAGAAAATATCAGAATCTTTATTAAAAGCCCAAATTGAAATTTTACAACCTAATATCATCATATTTGCATCAGGGCTTGATACGCAAGCAATTCTTGCTAGAAGGGATTATTTTAAAAATGATCTAAAGCCATCGGGTAAAAGTGTTGTACCTGGTTTAGATAAAAAATATTTAGAACAGTTTCATCTTTTAGAGAATTATGGTGAGGACATTTTATGTTATAGAACTGTTCATCCATCTAGTAGAACAAAGAATTCTGTGATTGCGTTAAAAGAACTTCGAAAAATCTTGAAATCAAAGACAATGAATTAAATAAAAACAGGAGAAAACAATGTCAGTAAAAGGCGACATCGGTGTTATCGGCTTAGCCGTAATGGGGCAAAACCTCATTTTAAATATGAACGACCACGGGTTTAAAGTCGTGGCATATAACCGTACCACTTCAAAAGTGGATGAGTTTTTACAAGGTGCGGCAAAAGGCACGAATATTATCGGCGCATACTCTTTAGAAGATTTAGCTGCTAAATTAGAAAAACCACGTAAAGTGATGTTAATGGTGCGCGCAGGTGATGTGGTGGATCAATTCATTGAAGCATTATTACCACATTTAGAAGAGGGCGACATCATTATTGATGGCGGTAACTCAAACTATCCAGATACGAACCGTCGAGTGAAAGCCTTGGCGGAGAAAGGTATTCGCTTTATCGGTTCGGGTGTGTCTGGTGGCGAAGAAGGGGCGCGTCACGGGCCTTCAATTATGCCAGGTGGTAATCAAGAAGCATGGCAATATGTGAAACCAATTTTCCAAGCAATCTCAGCTAAAACAGAACAAGGCGAACCTTGCTGTGACTGGGTTGGCGGTGAAGGCGCTGGCCACTTTGTGAAAATGGTTCACAACGGTATCGAATATGGCGATATGCAATTAATCTGTGAAGCTTACCAATTCTTAAAAGAAGGTTTAGGCTTGAGCTATGACGAAATGCAAGCCATCTTCGCAGAATGGAAAAATACTGAACTTGATAGCTATTTAATCGATATCACCACTGACATTCTTGGCTATAAAGATGCAAGTGGAGAACCTTTAGTCGAAAAAATCTTGGATACTGCGGGTCAAAAAGGGACAGGTAAATGGACAGGTATCAATGCGTTAGATTTTGGTATTCCATTAACTTTAATCACTGAATCCGTTTTTGCACGCTGCGTGTCTTCCTTTAAAGATCAACGTGTTGCGGCTAATCAATTATTCGGCAAAACTATTACACCAGTTGAAGGCGACAAAAAAGTATGGATTGAAGCGGTACGTAAGGCATTATTAGCGTCAAAAATTATTTCTTACGCACAAGGCTTTATGCTGATTCGTGAAGCCTCTGAACAATTTGGTTGGGATATTAACTATGGTGCAACTGCGTTGTTATGGCGTGAAGGTTGTATCATTCGTAGCCGTTTCTTAGGTAATATTCGCGATGCTTATGAAGCAAATCCAAATCTTGTTTTCTTAGGTTCAGATAGCTACTTCAAAGGCATTTTAGAAAACGCATTAAGTGACTGGCGTAAAGTGGTGGCAAAATCTATCGAAGTGGGTATCCCAATGCCTTGTATGGCGTCTGCGATTACTTTCTTAGATGGCTATACTTCAGCACGTTTACCAGCAAACTTATTGCAAGCACAACGCGACTACTTCGGTGCTCATACTTATGAACGCACAGATAAACCTCGTGGCGAGTTTTTCCACACCAACTGGACTGGTCGTGGCGGTAATATAGCATCAACTACTTATGATGTGTAGTTAAAAACATCAATAAGAATTACCGCACTTTAAACTATTGCTATAAATTTGGATAGTTTATTAATTTGCTGAAATATTGGGCTCTGCATAATGTAGAGCTCAATTATTTATACTAAGGGTATACTTTATTGATGGCAGCGATCGTAAAGCGGTTGTAATTGTTGAATGGTGTGTGTAATAAATAAAACGGGATCTATTTGATTTAATTCGGCTTTTTCAATACTTTTCCCAATGCACCAAAAATCCTCATCTGAACGTAAGATCAGATTTTTTTCAGAAATGACCTTCACTTGGCGAAAATCATCATATTCACTTTCATCCTCTCGCCAAATCTCAAAATCAGCAAATTGTTTGAAATCAAATTGATCAAGCCACTGATTATATTGTTGCACATTAATTTGTGAGCGATCTGCACGATAGCAATGCCAATCTAAACACACTCTTAGTCGGCGACGATTTAATAGCACAGAAAAGATTGCGGCAGAATTTTGGTTAAACTCGTATTTAAAATAAGCGAAGAAATGAGTCCGCACTTGCCAACCATTGGTCCAGCTTTCAATATGCGGTTTCGCAAAAGGCGTACCGAGTTGTGCTGAAACAGATTGAATTATCGCTTTCCAATTATCCCAATGTAATTTGTAATCCGCTTTAATCGCTGGAATATTTTCTGGGCAGAATTTTTTCATTTGGGCGAATTGGTAGAAAGGAATGTTGAACAGTTCGCAAGATTCAGTCGTAAGCGAGAGCATAGTGTTTCCTTAAAAATCACTGTAATTTTTGACCGCACTTTGCGTGAAAAACTGCTTGTCTTCCCAACGCAACATAGTCATTCGATTATTCCACACACAACCAGTATCTAAGGCATAAATACCTTTTGGAGTAGGCTCATCCACTAAACTTGCCCAATGCCCAAAGACAATGGGAATTTGTTTATAAAGTGGATTATCTAAATTAAACCAAGGCGTGAGCTCCGCTGGCGCATCTTTTAAAGGGGATTTACAGGCAAAATCAAAGCGATGATCCAAATAGCAAAAACGCATTCGAGTGAAAGCATTAATAATGTAGCGATGACGCGCTAAGCCCTGTAAATCTGGCGACCAGCGATCAGGCTGTTCAGAATACATATTTTCAATGAGATAATGAAAATCGCCGTGCTGTAAAATCTGTTCAACTTCAGCCGCACAAGATTTCGCAGTTTTCAAATCCCAATCTGGGGAAATACCGGCATGTGACATCAGGAAGTTTAACTCTTCACTATGGACAAGTAATGGCTGATGACGTAACCAATGAATCTGCTCATCAAAATCGGGCGCATTAAAAATGGCATCAACACGATCACGCGGTTTCACTTTTTTAATGTCCAGTGCGGTCGCAATTAAATGTAAATCGTGATTCCCTAGTACGGTTTGTGCTGCATTACCAAGTGATTTTACAAAACGAAGACATTCAAGTGATTTATCCCCACGCGCCACAAGATCCCCCACAAGATAAAGTTTATCTTGCGTAGGATTGAAATCTACACGTTCTAATAAAAGCTGTAATTCATCATAACAGCCTTGCAAATCACCGACGAAATAGGTTGCCATTTTTGACCGCTCTTTTATAAATAAATTTTGAAAATTTTAACACAGACTTTTATTGTTGATTTATTCTTTTTGTATAGTAGAATGCGAAAAATTTAGTTATTTCCATTTTTATTTAAATATGAGTGCTATTGAAAATATTGTCATTAGTATGGAAAATGCAACTGAACGTCGCAAACATATTACTAAGCAATTTGAATCAAAAAAACTTTCATTTAGTTTCTTTAATGCTTACACTTATCAATCAATCAATCAATCAATCAATCAATCAATCAATCAATCAATCAATCAATC
>ERZ1023241.120-NODE-120-length-27509-cov-25.240001_pt1 | contig 27509 bp, 32 predicted proteins | sample MGYA00380455_ERZ1023241 | MGnify/ENA primary metagenome ERZ1023241 (study PRJEB33173, sample SAMEA4830304) | metagenome | study: EMG produced TPA metagenomics assembly of the PRJEB25223 data set...
CAGTTGGCTTAAGTCAGGCAGCGTATTCATGACCGCAGTATGCCTGAGGTCATGAGAAGAATGAAATAGAACGTTTGGAGAATAGCAGAATGGAACAGCCTGGTTTAAAGCATCGTCACCACCTGCTGTCGTCCAATGCGCTGCCAGGGCAAACCCTGGATCAGTGCCTGTAACTGTTCTGGGCTGAGGGCCACGGTTTCACCTTGGTGAACTTGAGCCCAGTGAAATTTACCCTGTTCCAGCCGCCGGACACACAGCCAGATGCCCAGTCCATCATGTACCAGTACTTTCATGCGATGGCCACGTTTATTACAGAACAGGTAAGCACAATGCGATTTGATGTAGCCAAAGGCTCTCACCACCTGAGCCATGACAGTATCCATCCCTGCTCGCATATCCAGAGGTTGGGTAGAAAGCCAGATTTCATCAATGCGGATCATGTTGCAAGTGCCTTGAGTAATTCTGCCAAGGCAGGTATTTCTGATGTCTGCCATTTTAGCTGAATATCATTATTCGTATGAGGCACGGTGATACACAACGTGATCCTCTCATCAATAGGTTGGCTGATTGCAGCAGTGTAAGGCAAAGCAATAAATGCTGGATTCACATGAGTAGGATCCTGCACGGCACCATCATGATGGCTGAAGATCCTGATCCAACGACTGACAAGGTTGGCATTAATACTATGTTGCAGTGCGACCGAAGCGATCAAGGTATTAGGATTTTTGCAGGCATTGACAATACTGAGTTTGAATTCTTTGCTGTATTTTCGGTGTTTTTTAGCAACAGGAGGTGTTGCTGAATATATATCCATGTTCATGGATTAAGTCCCCACTTGTTTTTAGGTGGGAACTAAATTAAGGCTTATAGGATCGCTTGGTAAGGCTGTGTTAGCCGGATGCTTACCATCATTTTAATCGGTCATTCGTTTTGATCTCATTTCTGCTACAACGACAAGAATGGAATATTTAAAATGTCGTCCGAACGCTCTCGTTTTTTACTGAATCAAATATTGCTACTGAGTTTCAGTTTTTTGCTTCTCTGGAATTTTTTTGATGTGGGTGGAGTCATTGATTTAAAACTAATCTATCCATTTATCGATGGTCAGGGACAATTTCCCCTCCGGCAAGATTGGGCACTGGCAGAGTTGAATCATCGTTATATCAAAGATCTGTTAATTCTAGTTTATATAGTGCTATTCATTGGTTGGGTGGTCGCACTAAAATGGCAATCTTGGCATAAGAGACGTTGGGAATTAGGTTATTTCTTTATAATGGTAGTGCTTACAACTGGGATAATCGGAATTATCAAATCCCAGTCAGTTCATGCCTGTCCTTGGGATATGGTAACACCTACATCTAATGGGTTTTTATGGGATTTCAGTGCTACCGCTGGACATTGTTTTCCTGGTGGACATGCATCTAGTGGTTTTGCATTAATGACAGGCTATTTTGTTTATCGCACTGTAAACCGTCAGCGGGCTTATTTTTTTCTAATCGCTGCAGCGATCTTGGGCTTCGCTATGGGCTGGGCACAAATGATGCGGGGGGCACATTTCCTGAGTCACAACCTGTGGACTGGCTGGGTGACTTGGTGCATTAATATCATTGGTTATGTTTTATTTAGCCACAAAATGCCAGTTGAAAAAAACGCTTCCTTGCTCGCTAGCATCAAACAGCCTTAAATACCTAAAAGACAAAAGTCTATCTAGTTAGGCTTCGACCAAGGCAAATTTCACCTGTACACACAGACCACCTAAGCTGCTACTTTTTGAAAATTCTAAAGTACCGCCCAAACGTTCAGTTGCTTTATCCACAATTGATAAACCTAAGCCACTACCAATTTCAGCATGGTTATGAACCCGATAGAATCTCTGACGAATTTGGTTAAATTGCGCTGGATCAATCCCTGCTCCACTATCTTCTATCTGTAGAATCGCCTGTTGACCTTGCTGCAATATCGATACATTGATCACGCCATGCTCTGGGCTGTATTTAATTGCATTATCAATCAGGTTATAAATAATCGAGTGTAGGGCTGAAGCCTGGCCCTGAATCAACAATTCTTGCTGTTGTTCTACTCCTAAATCAATTTCTTTTTGTAGTGCCAGCTGGATCAACTGCTCAATGCAGGCGACTGTCATTTGATTCAGAGACAGGGATTGTACAGGCTCAGTTAAACCTTCTGTGACATCCTGTTTAGCCAGACTTAACAGTTGATTTACTAGATGTTGCATCCTTAAGATGCCCAGACTCAAGTTGTGCAAGGCATCACTTTGTGGAAATTGCTGTAATAAGATCTGCAACTGTAAATTCAAAGCTGTCAGTGGTGTACGTAGTTCATGTGCAGAGTCTGCTACAAATTGACGCTGCTCTTGTTGGGCTAAGGAAATACGGCCAAACAGGTAATTCATTTCCTGAATGGTCGGTTCTAGCTCCAAAGGATATTCTTTCATTTCAATTGGTTTTAATTCTTGAGCCTTACGGCTGGCCAATTCTGTTTTAAAATCAATAAGAGGCTGAAAATTTCTCCGAATTACCCAGCTTAAACCGAATATAGCAAAAGGAAGAAATAGTACATAAGGGAGAAACATATTCACTGCGAGCTCCAATGCTAGATCTTGCCGGACATATTTTTGCTGGCTTACTTGGATCTGTAATTGGTCTCCAGGAATGATATAAGTTAGCCAGGTCCCGTATGGGGTTTGATGTGTATAGAATCCTGCTTTCTTGACCGATGCAACCAAAACATCCTGTGGATGTAATGTAGTATCTGTATAAGACCAAATATCTACAAATAAATCTTCTTCACTATACTGTTTTTCTAAATCAATCTCGCTTTGTAGCGGTTCAGGATGATTTTCTGCAATGCGCTCTGCGAGACTTTGCATCTGTTTGTCCAAGACTTCATTAATTTCTTCAAGTGCAATCCGGTATGCCGCAAAGATTAGTACACAGCCTAATACTACGCTAAACAATGAAATATAAATAATTAGACGTTTTTGCAAGGAATAGCGTTTTTTCATCCTGCTTTACCCTAAGCGATATCCTAGTCCACGAATCGTCCGGATAAAGTCTTTCCCTAATTTGGCCCGCAGATGATGAACATAGACTTCCACAGTATTACTACTTACATCACTATCGAAATCATAAAGTTTGTCTTCTAAATCATTTTTAGAAAAAATTTTGTTTGGATACGTTAATAGTGCGGTGAGAATAGACCATTCTCGATTAGATAATTCGATAGCCTGTCCATTAAATAATGCGATGTGTTGCTCAATATCCAATTCCAAACCACTGTGTAATAACTTCTTATTAGTATCTTTCTCAATATTTATACTTCCACTTCGACGCATTAAAGCGTGAATACGTGCCAGTAGCTCGTCAAATTCATAAGGTTTAATTAAGTAATCATCTGCCCCATCATTCAGTCCATCTACCCGGTTTTGTAGCTGATCTCGAGCAGAAATAATCAGGACAGGTAAACTTGGGAACTTTTGACGGATATTTTTAAGTACCAGCATACCATCCATCATTGGCAAACCCAGATCTAGCAGGACAATATTATAATTTTGCTGTTGTAGCTGTTTTAAGCCATCAATGCCATTGTTGACCCAGTGCACATCAAATTGATGGAGCTTGAGCAATGTTTTAGTTGACTCGGCAATCATAAAGTCATCTTCAATAATCAATATTTTATGCATCTCAAGCTCTGTTCTTTAATGATGATGAGCATTGTGCAAGCATATCATTTTTAGCTTCAATCACTTGCGTTTTTATACCCAGCAAACTCAATAAACTCGGGAACAGATTATCCTGACTGAGCATCTTACCGGTTTGTGCTTTGAGACAGTTGACCTGCTGGGTATTGTACTGTTGCCAATACTCTGAAAACCACATCAACATTGGAACATGGGTCTGTTGCGTTGGTGCTATGCTATAAGGGGCACCGTGCAGATATAGACCATGTTCTCCGGTAGATTCACCATGATCAGACAGATACCAGAAACCAGTTTGATATTGTTTTTGATCCTGCAACGTTTTGATCATCTGAGCAAGGACATAATCTGTATAGACAATAGAATTATCATAGCTATTTTTTAGCTCATCGGCGCTACAGCCCTGAATGGCATTGGTATTACAGGTTGGTTGGAAAGGTTGGTATGGTGATTTGGAGCGTTTGAAATAAGCCGGACCGTGGCTGCCCATTTGGTGCAGAACGATCAACTGTGGTTTTTGATTATTTTTATCGAGATGTGACAAATAATCTTTCAGACTATCTACCAATATTTCATCAAAACATTCACCTTCAGCATCACACCACTTTTGTTTCAGTTGAGTGGGAATTTGATAATTTTGAATCCGGTTACAGGCACCTTTACAGCCAGAATTATTATCAATCCAAGTCACTTGATAACCAGTACGCTGAGCAATATCTAGTAATCCTTCACGATGGCTAGCCAACTGTTCATCATAGTTTTGACGTGTCATCCCTGAAAACATACACGGTACTGAAACAGCTGTGGCAGTTCCGCAAGAACTGACTTGATTAAAATTTATCACCTGCAGTTTGCTCAGTTCAGGATTTGTATTACGTGCATAGCCATTTAGAGCAAAGCTCTCAGCACGTGCAGTTTCCCCTACTACTAGCACCATCAATTTAGGTTTGCTTTGCATTTGAGTCTGCTGAAGTAGATGTGCATCTTCACCAAAGGTCACCAATGGCAAATTTGCTTTAGGGGCTTTTTTCTTATAATAGGATAATGTAGATGCAATACTGTTTTGTGGGGAGATCATCCCTTTCAGGTCACGATGCTCACGAAAGATGGCAGCATAATCGACATAAAAACAGAATAATAAGCTGAGTATTAATCCGAGTGAAAGTACACTGCTCAAACTTTTATGCAACAATTGACGCCCCAATGATACAGGCTGAATTTTAAGTATCCACACGATAAAGAGTGGGAAAATGACAAATACCAATGTCCAGATAATTAATCGTATTGACCAAAGATCCCGAATTTCACGAACATCAGTTTGTAACATATTCTGGATCTGGTCTGGGGTAATGACTACACCTAGACTATTAACAAAATAAGCACTAAAGCCACCCAGAATGATCAGAATACTGGCTAGTATTTTGGCATTCCACTTCCAGATAAGCCATTGTAATACCAAATAATAAAAGCCAATAACAACCAAGACTGTCGTAGCTAATAATGCCCATGCTTTGAAATTGCTATGGGGCGTCAGTTGATGAATGTTTTGATAAAAAGAAAAATTCAAAACTAATCCCAACCAAATAGCGAGCATCAGATTAAATCTTGCTAAACGAATTGGTTTGATTTGAAGAAGGCTTGGAAAAGAAGTCAGTTTAAGCATTTTTTAAGTTCGAAGACTTTAATATGCTTTAGCCTAAAATTTGAACCTTAAAAATGACTTAAAATAATCTGAGAACTACAAAAACTCAGACATATTTTAATTTCAAATCGACTTTGTTGCATAAATATGTAAGCATCTGATTTAAATAAATTTAATTTTGGATCAAAAAACAATCAAAACTTTTAAAATCATATAGTTATGAAATCTTTGTGCAACAAAGCCATTGGTGAATAACATACAAATCTACTGTACACTTTTTAGCATTTCTTTGACCCTGAAGTAAAGGAAAAAAGCCTAGATTTAAACATAATAGCTATTTCGTTTCTTAGAAAATCGTTCAAGCTGCTTTAAGAACCCTTCAAAATAGTCTCTCTGTTTTTCATCCGTTCTAAAACCTGCATATAAGGTTCGGCGTAATCCTTCAGGTGAAACACATTCTAGACGTCGTGACGTGACCCAGCCTTTCGCTTCATATTCATTTACTACCCAATCAGGTAGCGCTGCAATACCACGTCCGCTCGCCACAAGCTGAATCAGCATTTGGGTTAAGTCAGTGGTTCGAATGTTTTTAGGTTGAATATTTTCAGGAATAAATAGTTTCGACATGATATCTAAACGATGTTTATCCACTGGATAAGTAATCAGTGTTTCTTCAGCTAACTCTTGAGCGGTAATTTGTTCTACACGTACCAATGGATGGGTTGTTGATAAAACAAGTCGCGATTCATATTCAAATACCGGAAAGTATTCAACACCTTTTAAAGCGATTGGATCTGCTGTAATCAGTAAGTCAAATTCGCCATTTTGCAATAACTCATGTGGATTCGCTTCAAATCCTGATGCGAAGTCTAAATCGACATCTGGATATTGAATACGGTACTGATTTAATAGTGGCATAAGCCAATCGAAACAACTATGGCATTCAGAAGAAAATGTGATTCGACCTGTTTGACCATGCAGAATTCTACTGATATCAGCTTGTGCGATTTGTACTTGTGGCAAAATCTCATCTGCTAGTTTTAGTAGACGTTGACCAACATTAGAAAAAGTAATAGGCCGAGTCTTGCGGTTCACGACCTCAATACCCATCCACTGATCAAGCTCACGTAGCTGATGAGATACCGCTGAAGGTGTAATGCAAAGATCGCTCGCAGCTGCGACTAAAGAACCATGTTCTCTTAAAGCTGAAAGCATTTTTAAGTGTTTTAATTCGATCATCTTGGGAGAAACTCAAATCATTGTCCTTGTAAGGATACATTAAAAGCAAAGATTAAAAGCCCACATGAAGCAGGCTATTTAACATGATGAATGATCATTGCGTAATATCAAATGAATCCTTTCACAAGGAAAAAGCATCCAACAATGACCAATAAAAGGGCAAAGCATTTCTTCAACATTACTGGCGATAAGGCATGTGCAGCCTTCGCACCAAATTTTGCAGTGATGAAACTCATGATACTGATGCCAATGAAGGCATAAATATGAACATAACCAATAGTATTCGGCACATTGATTTCAGCATTCATGCCAAAAAGCATAAATCCTAATGCACCTGCAACCGCAATCGGTAACCCACACGCCGCAGATGTTCCAACAGCCTTCTGCATGACCACACCATAGCGATTCAGATATGGAACCGTCAGACTTCCACCACCAATACCAAAGATTGCTGATGCAACCCCAATCACACTACCTGCAGCAACTTGTTGACCTGATGAGGGTAACGTTTTCGTTGGGTCAATTGCTTTTTTGGCACCTGTAAACATCGTATATGCGACCCAAATCAGAAATAAGCCAACAATGATTTGTAGATGTAATCCTGATATCAAACCAGCAATACCTGCCCCAAAAAAACAACCAATTACCATAGGTGGCGCTAGATTTTTAAAAACAGGCCAAATCACAGCACCAGTTTTATGATGCGCCATCAATGAGCTAATCGAGGTTACAACAATGGTTGCCAAAGATGTGCCTAATGCGAGGTGCATAACCACATCGGGGTCATAGCCCATTTGGGTAAAGACAATAAAAAGCAGTGGTACAATAATCGTACCACCGCCGACACCAAACAGCCCTGCCGCAAAACCAGCAAAAGCACCGATGATTAAAAAGGTTATAAGTTCCACAATAGACTAACTTTTAAAAAGATGAAGGAATTAAGGCATTGGGTTAAACGTGTTCCAATTGACCCACTTGATGATAAGCACGGTTAAAATACACCAGACTTTCTTCTTGATCGCTTTGTTGAACTTTAAGAACACGACACATGAAAACACTGTGTGTACCGACTTGCTGAATATCTTGAATCTCACAGTCAAAACTGACCAAAGCATTTTGCAAAATCGGCGAGCCTGTCTCTAAACCGCCCCACTCGCCCAGTTGAAAACGCTGTTCAGAACTGAGTTTACTTGAAGCAAAGGCATTTGAAAGCTGTTCATGCTGCGAACTCAATACGTTTACAGCCAAGACTTTATTTTCAACAAAATGTGCATGTGAACGAGAGGATTGATTCATACAGACCAATAAGGTTGGCGGGGTATCGGTCACACTACATACCGCAGATGCAGTAAATCCATGCATCCCTGCTTCACCTTTCGTTGTAATGACATTCACTGCTGTGGTGAGTAAAGACATTGCATTTCTAAAGTCTGTTGCTTCAATCATCTCTTTCATCTCAAATGTACATATCACGTGCTCGTGCATAAAGCTGGACAAATGACCTTGCGATGATTTGTTCTGCTTCGCACGAGACTACGTTTGATTAAGCTTCTAGCTCTTTACGAACAATAGCAGCACCTGCGCTTAAAGCTTCAAGTTTGCCACGTGCCACTTGGCGAGATAGCGGTGTCATACCACAGTTAGTTGAAGGATACAGTTTATCTGCATCAACAAATTGCAATGCTTTGCGTAGCGTATTTGCTACTTCCTCTGCAGTTTCCACTTGAGTGGTTGCCACATCAATTGCACCCACCATCACTTTCTTACCACGGATCAATTCGATTAAATCCATTGGTACACGTGAGTTTTGGCATTCAAGTGAAATAATATCGAGCTTAGATTGTTGTAGTTTCGGGAATGACTCTTCGTATTGACGCCATTCATTACCTAAAGTTTGTTTCCAATCTGTATTGGCTTTAATGCCGTAACCATAGCAAATATGAACTGCAGTTTCACACTTTAGACCTTCAAGTGCACGTTCTAAGGTTGGTACACCCCAGTCATTCACTTCATCAAAGAATACGTTAAACGCAGGTTCATCAAATTGAATAATGTCTACGCCTGCTGCTTCAAGTTCTAAAGCTTCTTGGTTCAAAATTTTGGCAAATTCCCAAGCCAGTTTTTCACGGCTCTTGTAGTGTCCGTCAAAAAGTGTATCAATCATGGTCATTGGACCAGGCAACGCCCATTTAATTGGCTGACTGGTTTGGCTGCGTAAAAATTTCGCATCGTCTACAAACACTGCTTTTTTACGAGAAACTTCACCCACAACTGAAGGTACACTTGCATCATAACGATTACGAATACGCATGGTTTCACGCTTTTCGAAATCTACACCTTCAAGATGTTCAATAAACGTGGTTACAAAGTGCTGACGGGTTTGCTCACCATCACTCACGATATCGATACCTGCAGTGACTTGCTCATGTAATGATAATTTCAAAGCATCACGTTTAGCTTCTAATAATTCTTCGCCTTCAAGCTTCCATGCAGACCATAATTTTTCAGGTTCAGCTAACCAAGACGGTTTTGGCAAGCTACCCGCAGTTGAAGTTGGGAGTAAAAGTTTCGGTTGTGTAAGCGCCATGTCTAATCTTCTTTCTCTAAAATTCGTCAGTCTGTGTGTCAATTCGATGTCTTAAGCAGCTGTTTCGACCTTAAAGTTTGCTGCCCATTCATTTAAAATATCTTGATATGGTTTGATGAAGTTTTCTTCTGTCCATTTACCTTGCTTAACCGCTAACTCACCACGTTCCACACGGTCATAGACCACACGTGTAAGTGAATAATCGCCATAGCTCAAGCTTGGTTGATACTCCACACCTGCCGGAGAGTTGGTGTTGTAAATTTCAGGACGATAAATTTTTTGGAAGCTTTCCATGGTTGCAATCGCGCTGATCAATTCAAAATCAGTATAATCACGGACTAAGTCGCCAGCGAAATAGAATGCTAATGGTGCATTACCACCTTCCGGTCTGAAGTAACGTACACGTAAGCCCATTTTGGCGAAATATTCATCGGTACGTGAATATTCATCATTGGTATATTCCTCACCTAAAATAGGATGTACGTTTGCCGTACGGTAATAGGTTTTAGAGGTTGAAACGCTTAAACAAATCACAGGTGGCTTGGTAAATTCTGCCTTAAATACATCTGAATTCACCAAATGTTGATACAATTTACCATGTAGATCTCCAAAATCTTCAGGTTTTTCACCTACACCACAACCCAATTGAGGCAATACTACGCTGAAGTCGTAATCACGCACATAAGATGAGAAGCTATTGCCGATCATGCCTTCAATACGCTCCCCTGTTTTATGGTCAATCACTACACTTTTCAGTGTTTCAATAAATGGGAAAGTTTGACCATTACCTTCGATATCAATTTCAGCAGAAATGATGTCAATCTCAAGTGAATAGCGATCACCTTTCGGGTTATCAACGGTTGCCAAGCTATTAAAACGGTTGTTGATCATCGCAAGGGTACGACGCAAGTTTTCTTCACGACTTTCCCCACGTGCCAAATTGGCAAAGTTTGTGGTTAAACGTGTGCTTTCTGCTGGTGTATAATTCTCATCAAAACGGATACGTTTAATTGAACACTCAAATGCTGTACTCATGGAGATTGCCACCTAAAAATTTTATAAAAAGCTAAATTTCTGAATGGCTTTATTTAAACGTGAATAAGAAAGTGAGTAAAACGATATAAATTCAGCTTAAGATGAGAAATACTCATCTTAATAAATTAAAGATTCTGAGGATTTTTAGTTATTCAGTAAGTTAAGCGGCTATCTAAAATCTTTATCTGAAATTAATAATGTTTTTTGCAACTCTACCAAAGATAATAAATCTCCAACTATCAAGTATGTGTAAATAACATAACGATCAGCTTCTTGCCTAGAAGTAATAATATCATGAGAACCTTTCTGAGCAGCTTTGAAAATAGTATCTAACCGCTCGCCCAAATATTTCATCTGTGAACCAACGATTTCCTCAAATCTTTTAGAGTCTGACTGCTCATCAACATATGCAATAATTCGATTTATATAATTATCCACACCTAATTTAATAATTTTAGTTTTATCATTGTCTAAATTAATAGTCTTATCCTCTCTAGCAGGATAAATCACATCAGCAGTATCTTGAAATATTTGCCTACAACTATGAACAGCATTTGACCAATCCTCTGAATTTTCGGACGTTAAATTCTCATAAACAGATGCAAATTTTTGTGCTGATAATGGTACTAAATCTCCAATTTTTCCGTCTACAAACTTTCTTGTTCTAGAAAAAATATCTGACGTAATTTTTGAATATTTTAGCTCATAATATTTATTAGACGCATATTCGTATACAAAAGGTTGTCGTTTAATTAGAAATTGAGAGTTCGTGCTAATAGCATCTCTTAAACTCTTTCTTTCTAAAAAATTACTAGGGCGTGTCCTCATTTGAAGAATTGGTTTTAAATACTTAAAATCCTCCTTTAAGCTCTTTTCATTTCTATATTTTTTCAATGGCACGTACTCTTCTCACTGATGATATTTGGCAGCAAATTCAAAATACTATGCGATTACATGGTTGTTACTGTTCAAAAAACAGTAGAAATATCATGGAAGCCATCTTATGGAAACTGCGCACAGGCGCCACATGGCGCGATATTCCTCAAGAATTTTGCCCTTGGCAAACTGCTTACAATCGCTTTAATCGCTGGGCAAGTAAGGGATTATGGGATAAATTTTTTTTAGATTACGAGGCGTCTTGGATCAAGAATGGGTATTCATTGACGGAAGCTACATACGCGTGCATCAACATGCAAGTGGAGCTCGGAATGGTTTCGAAAGAGCAATTGGACAATCACGTGGTGGACGAACAACAAAAATACATCTTGCAACCGACGCGAATGGATTACCGATTGATTTTAAAATCACTGGGGGTGACGTCCACGACAGTCAAGTTGCAAAACAACTGATTGATATTGTAGGCGAGGCAACATATCTCATTGCTGACAAGGGATATGATGCTGAGCACATTCGAATATGTGCTAAGAACAAGAATATGATTCCTATTATTCCATTGAGATCAAACAGTAAGAGATCGAATAAAGAATTTGATAAATATCTATATAAATTAAGATATTTAGTTGAAAACGCTTTTGCGAGATCAAAATATTTCCGTGCTATTGCAAACTCGATTTGATAAACTAGTACGCAATTATAAATCTATGCGTATAGCCTGCATATTTATTTGGTGCAAAGCCAAATGAGGACACGCCCTAATAATTTCTTCACTTAATTTTAAAGCTTCATACAATGACTCTTGATTAACTTGCAATGTTCTAATTCCAAAGCATTATTGTAGTTATTCTCCTATATACTTTAGTTCTTATTAAATTTCAATTAGTGAATTTTTTTCATCTTAACCTTAGAAAATATCAGTATATCAAATCTTTACTATCTAATTAAATCGTTAAAATATAGGGTTTAGATTTAAACCCATATAACTATGTCAAACAAACTTGAACGTCAAAAATTGACTCTCCCAGCAGGTCATGACAAGCTTCTGCTTCACTCCTGCTGTGCACCATGCTCGGGTGAAGTGATGGAAACCCTAATTGAATCAGGCATCGACTTTTCGATCTTTTTTTATAATCCCAATATTCACCCTGTCAAGGAATATGAAATCCGTAAGGAAGAAAATATTCGCTTTGCAGAAAAACATAATATTCCTTTTATTGACTGTGATTACGATACAGACAATTGGTTTGCACGTGCCAAAGGCATGGAAAATGAGCCAGAGAAAGGTATTCGCTGTACCATGTGTTTTGATATGCGCTTTGAACGGACTGCCCTTTATGCAGCTGAAAATGGCTTCAGCCTAATTAGTAGCTCATTGGGTATTTCTCGTTGGAAAGATATGAAGCAGATCAATGATTGTGGGCATCGTTCTGCTTCACATTATGAAGGTATCACCTATTGGGACTACAACTGGCGTAAAAATGGTGGTGCTGTTCGTATGCTTGAAATCAGCAAGAAGGAAGAATTCTACCAACAAGAATATTGTGGCTGTGTATACTCCTTACGTGATACCAACCGTTGGCGTATGAGCCAAGGTCGTGATCGCATCAAATTGGGCGTGAAATTTTATTCGAATGCCATGGATGATGAAAGCTAAGCTTCAGTCGCCAGATACCAATTTTTCCAGGAACTGGTTCCACGGACTTCAATGGGTACAGTTGGAATCAGTTTTTCTTTTAGAACGTCAGTCTGTCCCACGGCTTTGGCAAGTCGGGCTTTCACAGAATGAATGCATTCACGATCTCCAAACTCACAGCGATCCAATGTCGTACCACCACAAGGACCATTCGCCAATCCTTTGGGACAAGTTTCAGGGCAAATATATAAAGTATCTCCTAACCTACATTGACCACAACTTTCACAATCCACGACCCCTTGCTTAGAGATAAATTCAGTTTTTAACAATGCTTTTTCTGCAGGAGTATTTTCCCAGAGTGAGGCTTTAAAAATAAAATGCCCCACACCTTTGGCAATTTTGGACTCAAATAGAGCCTTGTGCATGAAATGCAATTGCTGATATTTAATAAGCTGGCTAGAGGATGGTTGGCGGGAATAATAAGCTAATTCTGGCACGAGTTCCTTTTTAGTCTCCACTTGCCACAGTGCATTCCAGAGTGCTTCGAGTTCCTGTAAACCATAATGTCGATATTGTTCAATATATTTTTCTAAAAGCTTTTGCTCTTCAGGCTTATGGCATGCTGAAAGATGCACACCTGCAAAACCCAAATACTTACACATCAATATTTGTATAGCACAACGTTTATAAGCATTCTCAGTTCGTCCATCCTGTTTTTCCTGAGCCAACACTCGTAACATGTGTGGTGTAATCACAATTCCTGCGATCTTATGTTTCACCATAAAATTGGCACGTGCCAAACTAAGTGGCATAACACAAGCAAGTATATTTTGTGGGTATCGATGACGATTTAAAAAAGCCTTGGCTTGTTTTAAAGCCTCCATATCGTAACCCAACTGGGTAACGATAAAGTCTGCTCCTGCTTTAATCTTTTTGTGAAGTTTTAAATATTGTGCATCACGTTCAGCTTCAGCATATTTAAAGGGATTAAAAGCTACACCAATATGAAATCCACCATAACACTTTGCGGCCATGACCGCATTTACAGACTCTAAATATCGGGTGCGATTCGTTCCATCTTGACCATTTGTATGCCCTTTTAACTTATCACCTGTGAGAAGCAGTAAATTTTTTTGTCCCGAAGCTTGAGTTAATTTTAAGAAGGTCTCAAAATCAGTAATATCCCGACCTTTCCCTGAATAATGGAGGATTTTTTCCACTGATGAAGGAAATGTCTTCGCACATTCAAGTGGTGGCAAATCACTATCGGCATGCACTCGATCTGCCAAAGTGATCGCACATGGAAATTCTGCTAAAGACATTGGTACAGCAATGCCCTTAGCAGAACTTAAATATTCCAACAAAATACAAAACTGATTGTGCTTAAAATGGGAAGCAAGCTGTGACATAAAATAAAGTTCAAATAAAAATGATTAAAGCAGGTCGCTATTATATTCGACCTAACAGAATCAGCCCGATTAATCTTAAACAGGCTGATATAGAAAATTATAGTCAACAATTATGCAATGAATCTATTCACTACATTCAATCAGGCAACTTTCTCATTAGATTCTCGCTCTAATGTGAAATGAAATGCCTATTTTTCAAGAATATTTTGATACGACTTAATGAAGTTCTCTTCTATCCATTTACCTTGCTTAAGATTCAATCGAACACGTTCAACACCGTCATAAACTTTACGAGTTAAGAGAAATCATTATTGTGAACAGACTATTTCTCTAAGTTGATTCATCACAACATGTAATTTATAGCCATAGAACCGGCCCATTGAGCTTTTACCACGAGATGCAATTTTAGATAATGATTTATGGCGGTGAATAGGTTTGTGCAACAAAGCCTATTCTAATTAAAACTTGGATTTCATAACCATTAATTTACAGTACAACTATCAATAAAATCGCCCCACCATTGCATCATTTCCATACGCTGATTAAAATATTCTGCATGATTATAACTTGCACGGGTTTTATTTTTATCAGTATGAGATAGCTGTGCTTCAATCCAATTTGATTGAAATAAACCGGATTCATTTAATATAGTACTAAATGTCGATCGTAACCCATGAGAAGTTAATTCATTTTTAGTATATCCCATTTTTCTGATAATCAAGTTCAGGGTATTAAAATGAATAGGTTTATTATTGTTTCGGGGGCTAGAAAACACATATTTTTCGCCATGAGACCAAACGAGTGCTGATTTCACAACTTCAAGTGCTTGATCAGATAGTGGAACAAAAAAATCAGGGATATCATGACCTAAAATAACCTTTCTTCTATATTGTTTAATATGTAAGGCTGGTATTTTCCATATTTTTTTATCTAGATCGAAGTGATGTGGTTCACAAAGCAATAATTCTCCACCACGGACGCCTGTATATAATTTAAATAACAGGGCTTTTTTAATAATAGGATCTGTATTAATCTGATTTAATTTAGCTAAGAAATTAGATAGTTCATCTGAATTTAAATGAGGATAGTTTTTCTTAATCTTATTGTTGACTAATATTTTATGAAGTCCATGTGCAATATTATATTCACAATACCCCATCGCTACCGCATAATCATAAATCTGATTTAAATAACTATAGGCTTTCTTTACAGGTTCTTTTACATTTCTAGATTCTATATTTTTAATAATCTTAACTAGATCATATCTTTTAACTTCAATAAATGGCATTAGTCCAATATTTGGATAAACATCCTGATCTAAACATTTTTTTGCGAGCTGAATTACACCGCATCGTGGTTCATCTTCAAAGGAATTTTTAATTTTAAATTCTAACCATTCTTCACAAATATCCTGAAAAGTTTTGATGTATTTTTTATGCAGTGGTTTATTTTCATAATTATTAAATTTATATTCATCCCGGACTGATCTGGCCTCTTTCAAGGACATTACAGGATATTCACCCAACTTCATGCGAGGACGTTTATTTGTCCCTGTAAGTGAATAGCGGTAACTCCAAGATTTACGCCCGTTTGGTTCTACTTTCAAACTTAAGCCATCATCATCTGCCAGAAAATAGATTTTTTCCTTTGGTTTAGCTTGACGTACCTTAATTTCAGTAAGACTCATGAATTTTTAACCTAACCACAAATGGCACTGCTCAATTCAATTATAGCAAATTTAAGCGATATTCATATGATGCGTATCATACGCATCACATATTTTTATAAGTAATTGTTAAATAAAATTTATATTTAGATTGGCTAGTCCTTAGTAACCAATTAATTAACCATTGATTTTGCAAGTCTTAAATTGGCATTTGAAGTGCAACCCCATGTTATGACTATTCACATTTCTGCTCCATGATTCATGGTTACTTATTAGTTATGTTATTATGTCAAGAGCGATACAAGAATTAGGGTAACCTTATTATGGAAATAGCGAATACGAAATTACTAGCTGGCGCTTTGATAGCCCTAACTTTAACTATAGTTAGCCCTGTCGTACTTGCAAATGATAACAATGATATACGGAAGACTATTGTAGTTAAGTTTGCTAAAAAAGCTTACTCTGCAAATTATTACGGAAGGATAGATGGATACAAGTATGATTCCTACAAATTTTATGCTAAAAAAGGGCAAAAGTTAAAAGTGAAGTTGACTGGAGGAAATGTTGAAGCTTACTTATGGGGTAATCAATTAAAAGACTCCATCAATCTTGGAGAATATTCTCCAGAGCTTGATGATAATGGTATTTATATTTTACCTGCTTCAGGTGAGTATGAAATTAGAGTATTACAACCTAGATCACAGGCAAGAAAAGATAAAAAACCTCAATACTGGATGAGTATTGACATTAAATAAAGACTTGCTAGATTTTTTTAAGCTTTTATAACAGGGTTCAAAAACTATTGCCAGTTAAACGGGGCGTGATTTTTATTCATATGTTTTTATATTAGTAAAAATGATATAGATACGTAACTCATAGAGATCGTTTCAATTTAACAATCTCTAAATACATCTTGTCATTGGCATGTTGAATCCGTTCATTTGAGGGGTCGTATTGCTTCTGGACTTCACCTAAGAAAGGAGTTTCTTCACATAATTCAAGTACCTTTCCATCGGTGTTTTATCTTTCAAAGCTGAATGTGGTCTCATCCAGTTATAGTAATGCTGCCATTCTGCCAGTTTGCTCTGAATTTCCTCTGAATCGATATCTACAGTAGCGTAGAACTCAGATTCATCAGTCTTTTGTGAGCGCTACCTTGCCATTCAGATGAGGTGAACCCGGTTTATTCGGCCTAAATTTGATCCCATACTGCATCATTTTTTCTGTACTTTTTCAGCAAAGAATTCTCGTCCACGATCGGTCCGTATTCGCTGTATGGGAAAAGGCATTTATTCAATTACACAGTTAAAAAGTCGAGTGTATTCGCAGCTGTTCGGCGTTTATATATCCTTAAAATGCGATATCGTGTGCAGTCATCGATAGATGTGTACTGATATAGTCCAGGACCCAGTTTACAGGTATCCATTTGAATTCTATCGCCTGGTAATGGACGTTCATAACAAATGTAATCTACTTTACGACGGAATTTTTTAATCGGTTTGACTTAATGGGTGGATAGTACTTTATGGATAGTCGCCAAGGACAACGAGACTCCGTGCAGCTCATTAATTCGGTTTGCAAACGTCGAGCACCAAGATTTCTAGCTGAGCGCATTTCCAATATTAAAGCTTCTAGCTCAGCATTGATTTTAGTATTTGGCGATTTCAAGGGACATTTACTATGACTACTTAATCCATCAATACCTTGTTCAGAATATCATTTCCACCACTTGCGTAAAGTTGGTCTAGAAATACCACATCTTCGACAAACCAGGCCAGCATTATTGGTCTCTTCAAATAATTTAACCCATACGAGTCTTTGTTGAATTTCTCTGTTCATAGACACCCATTATATTGAAGTGATGTCTATGAATCACACAGATTATCATAAGGCTTTTGCAACTGTCGCACCTCATGTTTGAATTCACCCATTAACAGAGTGCGAATTAGTCCTTGATCATGTTTGACCACATTTCAAGGAATAGTGTCCAACTTTCGGTATGTAGATTATGGTGTGAGGTTCTCTTAAAGTTTAAACCTTATTATTTTACTTCAGTAATGCTGATTGGCTGGTCTTTTACAAATTCAACAACCCCTTCACCACGTTTAAAGTGAATTGAAACTCCATTATTATTAGCTAAACGAATACCACTACCAGCAACTGTTTGCTTTAAACGATATACCATGCCTGAGTTATCAGTCATTAAAGCAGTTTCAAAGTTATCCGATGATTTCAGAAAAATTAATAAACCATTTGGACCAGAAAATTTAAGGACCTGCGTATCAGCTGAAGTATTGCTTGTAGCCTTATCTTGTAAAGTTTCAGTCTTTGGACTCGAAGTACACCCAGTCATTGCTAAAACTAACAAAGTTAAACTTAGAAAATATTTCATTTAACTACCTTTTTCATCTGTAAATCATAGGTGTATTTATACTAATTGTTATAATTTAACAATAAAACAGATATTACTTTTTTTTTACATAAAAAAGCCATAAATCGCATTTTGAACCTTACCGGATTTATCGGAGATTTTTTTATTTAAGTTAGGCCACCTGACCTAACGGGTTAATCTTATCATAGTACATTGCTTCAAACTCAAAAGGCGATACATAACCTAGTGCACTGTGTACATGCTTTTTATTAAACCAATCTACCCAATTTAATGTCGCAAGTTGTACATCTGCTAAACTTTGCCAATCTGCTTTTAAATATTCAATCATCTCTGTTTTGTATAAGCCATTCACTGTTTCAGCCAAAGCATTATCGTATGAGTCCCCGTTGTACCGATTGATGCTCGTAAATTTTCTGCTCCTAAACGATTGGTATAGCGAATGGAAAGATATTGCATACCTCTGTCGGAATGGTGAATCACATTCTTTGGCATGCCTCGATCGTGCAATGCTTGCTCGGCACTGTTGCAAATAGCTATAGATGATAAGCTTAATATCCTTCTAGCTAAAAGTTCAGTATATGAATCCTTTCCATGGTCGGCATTTTCAGGGTGAAATTATTCTTTGGGCTGTGCGTTGGTACTGTAAATATGGCATTAGCTACCGTGAACTTCAGGAAATGCTTGCTGAACGTGGTGTAAATGTTGATCACACGACGATTTATCGTTGGGTTCAACGTTATGCTCCTGAAATAGAAAAACGTTTACGTTGGTATTGGCGTAATCCTAAAGAGCTAAGCTCATGGCATATTGATGAAACTTATGTAAAAGTGAATGGACAATGGTCTTATCTGTATCGTGCAGTCGACCAACGTGGCTATACCATTGATTTTTATCTCTCTTCTAGACGTAATACCAAATCAGCCTATTGTTTTCTTGGGAAAATTTTAAATAATGTGAAGAAATGGCAAATGCCACAAGTGATCAATACGGATAAAGCACCCACATACGGACGTGCTTTGTCACGGTTAAAACGGGAAGGAAAATGTCCACCGGATCTTGAGCACAGGCAGATTAAATACAAAAATAACGTGATCGAATGTGATCATGGCAAGTTAAAGCGAATTATCAAGGCGACCTTAGGCTTCAAATCGATGAAGACGGCTTATGCCACAATCAAAGGTATTGAAGTGATGCGTGCCCTCCTCCGTAAAGGTCAGGCTTCATTATTTTATTATGGTCAACCTCAGGGTGAAGTGTATCTAGTGAATAGAGTTTTCGGTCTCTAAGCACTTTTAACGAGAACATCATCGGCTCAAATCTATATTTGCAACAGTGCCGAAGAGGCTATAAAGGCTGCGGTGGATTTAAAAGCTAAAGCCATGATGCCAATGCACATTGGGCGTTTTTCACTAGCAAATCATGCATGGGATGAACCATTTAACAAATTAATCCAAACTGCTGAAATGTATTAGTTCAGACTTGATCGTACATTCTTCTTGAAAAAGAGAAAGTTACCCGTTTTGATAAAGGTGTCGAAATCTTAATCAAACAAAGGTAACTTTCTTATGTTGCATACTAACAATCAAATCATTAAACACAAAGTAGGTCTGCTTAATTTAGCTGAAGAGCTTCAGAATGTATCCAGAGCATGCAAAGTGATGGGCGTTTCAAGAGATACATTTTATCGCTATCAGGAATTAGTGAAGTCTGGTGATATTGACGCACTGATTAATAAGTCCCGTCGAGTACCAAATTTAAAAAACCGTGTAGATGATGCTACTGAACAGGCTGTTATTGATTTCGCAATTCAATATCCCGCATATGGTTAGCACCGTACTAGTAATGAATTACGCAAGAAGGGTGTATTCGTTTCAGGGAGTGGGGTTCGCTCTATATGGCTTCGTCATGATTTAGAAAACTTTAAGAAGCGTTTAAAAGCACTTGAGGCTAAAGTAGCACAGGATGGTATTGAATTAAATGATCAGCAGATTGCGGCACTTGAACGTAAGCATGAGGATGACGTTGCTTGTGGTGAAATCGAAACAGCTCATCCAGGCTATTTAGGCGCGCAAGACACCTTTTATGTCGGGAATCTCAAAGGTGTTGGACGAATCTACCAACAAACATTCATCGACACTTATAACAAGGTCGTTCATTGCAAGCTCTATACAACAAAAACACCGATTACAGCGGCTGATTTACTCAATGATCGTGTGTTGCCATTCTATCAATCTCAGGACTTACCAATGCTTCGCATTCTCACAGACAGAGGTACTGAGTATTGCGGTAAGGTAGAACAACATGACTATGAGTTGTATTTGGCAGTCAATGATATTGATCACACGAAGACAAAAGCAGCTTCCCCGCAAACAAATGGTATATGTGAGCGTTTCCATAAGACGATTTTGCAGGAGTTCTATCAAATTACGTTTAGGAAGAAGCTTTATAGCTCATTGGAAGAATTACAAGTTGATCTAGACGATTGGCTGAAATTCTATAATACTGAACGGACTCATCAAGGAAAAATGTGCTGTGGTCGTACACCACTTGAAACTTTACTTGATGGAAAACGGATTTGGGCTGAGAAGAATTTAGCTCAAATTTAACCTGACAGGCACAATAAAAAATGGGTAACTGTCAGATCAGGTTTGAGCTAGTACAAACTTGGGGCAATACCATATTGCCGTGCAACTGCTGATACCGATGAGCCCGCCTGCATGCTCAAGGCAACACACTGGGCTTTTTGTTCGGCAGTATAGCGACGGCGGCGCTGGTTGAATGTGATAACTTCGATATGACTCATAAGACACTCCTTAACCCTGGCTTTAGCACTAGGGCTTAAATAAACGTGTCCGTTTTAATTGGGGGCTATTACACCCCTTCTATTTTAAAATTAGCCACTATGACAGGTTAAGTTGGTTAACACAGTAGCCAGTAAATAATTGACCATTAATTAATCAGGGACTTCCTCAATATTTTTAGGTTCAATACGGGGTTGCACATTCATCTGGTGCCTGAACTGGGTCGAGGATTCATAGGCTTTCATGCGTACTCGCATGATCGAACCTAGCGGCTGGTGTTCAGGAATGGCATGCCACGGGTTAAATGATAATTTATCATCTGAAAATACCCGCCGTGCAGGACTGTAAGCTTCTTGGGCAGGAATCACAATTTTGGCAATGGGTTGATGCGGTGATTGTTCTTCATGCCAGAGTACTGAACCATCTTCTACTGGCATGGTTGAGAGATCAGTACACAACTGGGCACGTAACTCATAGGTTGCCCCATGCTGATGAAAAAAATCTACCACAGCATCACGCTGGGCAGACGGCTTATCGGTAGTGTCTAATTCCAGTCCTTCCAGTGCTTTCACCTCTGCGGACAAGGGTGCCACACTTAACTTGGCAATATAGTCCCCATAACGAATGGCTGCCATAGTATGAAAGGTCTGACCCAAGATATGTTCATTTCTAACTGCTAAGCCATCCAGTACCGGATGCTGAATGCCGACCAGACTCAGTACCTTTTGGCTGCCACGAGCCAGTGCAGCAGCAGCTAGTTGCGCTTGTTCGGGTGCGTTGTCCTGTAATGCAATCACTTTCTGCATTTTAAGATACTGCTCTACTGTACCAAATGGAATGACGGGCATACTGACCATCAAAAAGTCCTGTGTTAGCTCATTCTGCTGATCAGGAAGAATTTTTTTACCTTCAATGCCAATTACCTTAACCGCCATGCCGTGTGGCGCAGCTATTTTGTCATCCCTAAGCTGTCCAGGCGCACTGGAGAGGCGAATGACCACTGGATAAACCGCAGGCTTTGCAAAAATACCTTGAGCCAGATGTTCTGGCAAATTCGGATAAATATGTAATTCACCCACTACTGTTCCATGCTGTTTAGCATGCGCATCCCGAATGGCATGGCGATGCTGATCAAATGCACGTTTATTTGCTGCAGCCATCAAGGCAACAATCTGCTCAATCTGTTCATCCTCATGTGGTTGTTTGACTTCAATATCAGGGGTGTATCTAACATAACTCATGATCAATAGTCCTTATTGTAGTTCTGAGAGCCATTTGAGGGCAGATAAACTAGGCATAAACAGATATTCTCCACCACGTAATTCATTAAATGTGGCCATTCCACACATGCGCTGGCGTACTGGCTGTTTGGGTAATGTGAATGTCAAAGTGTCTTCCTGTAAGCCCACAATAGGGTCACGCTCACTACCTTGACCAATAAAATTGGCTTTATTGATCCATTCTTTTTGTAAAAATTCCAATGTATCCATGGCTTTGGCACTAATGAAAATAAAATACAATCCTCGATCCACCTGATCTTCAGCCTTGGTATCAGCTTCAGGATCATAGGCAGGGCCAAAGGCTGTAGCACGGCGGATAATTCGGTGAATATTTACATCTGTTAATATTTCCAGTTTGCTATCGCGTGGATTCATACGCCGCATATGCGCCCCATGGGGTACTTTTAGTCCTTCTGAATCATCTTGATAGGTAAAATCATTATTGCGCTCTGGATCTCTGCCCAGTTCAGGATTATCCTGATCAGGTGCAAGGCTTAAAGGTGCCCCGCTACGCCAGCGTCCTACCAGTTTTGCGGCCAGTAATTCAAGATCACCACCAGTAGCCTGTGCATTTTTTTTCAGGAATGCATTAAAACTACCCGCGTTGGTATGATATTTACGCAAGGCAATGAATGTGCCATTTTTGCCCAGTACCTCGGGCTGTGGCATGGGCAATAGCACACCAGCCTCAGTTGGATAACCTAAAATAAACTCACCTGCTTTAATAGCTGGTCCCTGTCCAGCAAATGGTTTAATACCACTTCCCTCAATGGCAGGATTACTAATCATATCTTTGTAGCCTAATGAATTACGGCTATCTGGCTGTGCGCCAAAGTTATCACGCAATAACACTGTCACACCCTCTACCTCAGCCAGTTTCTGTTCTGCCATCTCAAGGGCTTTTTTCCAGTTTTGCTCGGACATGGCAAAAATTGAAATGGCTAAATGAACATCAGGCTGACCGAATGGTGCTTCCCAGTGTTCTGGTGCGTTTACATTTAGGTCGTACAGATGCTCTGCACGCGCGGCCATACCGTATTTAAAGGAATCTGGAAAGCTATCTAGTGAATCTTGTGGTACCCCTAATGCCTCCAGACCCTTATAGCTCAGTCCAACTGCAACCCAAGCCAGATTGACTTCCCACCACTTGCTAGCCGATAAGATATGTGGCAACAAGAGTTTTAACAGTTCACGACCTCCTGCGGCGGTATCAAATTTCACAAGCGCATGAGTACCAAAATAAGGGTCAGGGCGTTCACGCAGCACAGTAGCCTGAATATCATCCAGTTCCAGCTTAATTTCATCATTGTGCTGCAACAGGTCTTTGAGTTTTGAAAATAAAGTCATTTATTCTAACCCCGTACCGCCTGTACCAATACTTTTCAGAAAATCTTCTAGCTTTTCCTGACTATGGCGTAATTCAGCCTCAGTCATATCTGTGGCTTTTTTATAGCTTTTGCTATATTCATCCATAAAGCGTTCCAGTGCTTTCTGATTTTTTTGCATTTGTCGAGTTTCCTGTACCGTCAGGTTTGGTGAATCCACATACCAACCATCAGCAGTAATCTGGTGCTGAGCAATAAAATCCTTGACTGAAGGATCATGTATTCCTGGCCAGCCTTCAACATTGGCAAACAGCAGATCCATATAATCTGGTATTTTGGTGGCAAAATCCTCAATGTATGTATCCCAGTCGCCATCGTAAGCCGTACAAAACAGGATTTTACTATCATTGGCTAAAATGACAAAACGCATGTCATGTACTGTGCCAACATCATAAGCACCATCCATGTTGCCACCAATCAGTTTGAGAATACGGCGCAAATGATCACCACCTCCGGGTTTAAGGGTTGCAATTGCGGTCAGCTCAGATACTTTGCCTTGTTGCAAACCAACCCGTCCAGCCGATTTTACTGCTGGACTAGCGTCTTGGCGGCTAAGTATTTTTTTCAAGGCAATTTTTGCCATGACTGGAAAATCGCGGAAATCATTTTCAACGCGTAAACTGATTGCTTCCAGCTTAGATAATTCCTGTGCATCTGGATTACTTGCGGTCGGATCCTGATCTTTGGTATCGGCAGAATCCTGCAAATTTTCGGACTGCAAAGCATTGGATTTGGTGTGTTGATAAGTTTGTGACATAATGAGTGATCTCTTGAAAATTTATAATATTTCAATCATTTATCATATTTAATCAAATGATACATGTCGTTTATTGAGTAGATAAAGTTAATAATAGAATATGGTAACTCTAATCTATAGACTGATTCTAAGTAATAAATTCGCTGGCACGGTTCAGTTAGTGCTTCAAACTGTACACGGCATGTAACGCGATTGTTGAGCAACGCAATTATTTAAAACGAGGGACAAGCATGGATTATCGAAACACTCATTCACACTAAGTTAAATTTTTCGATTTTTGTATGTAGATTGCTGTTAAGTGCCAAAACGATATATGTTTTTTAGATTTTGGTTCAAGTCAAAATTTGCAAATGAAATAGATCATTCAAAGAAGAATTTGGAAACACAGTTAAAGCCATACAAATACATCATATAGTTCACCTTTTATATAATGGATTAACCATTAAATAACCGTGCAACAACTAGTGGAATAAAACTGTTGAGCAGCTCTAGAATTGTGTCTAATTAGATCCAGTAAAGTTTATATGTCTCCCCTATAACATAGACTCTGTAAGACATCTTTAAGGGTTTGACCATCTTTGCGGTTAATCAGTCTAGCTGACATGCCAAAAGCTATCGGCCCTTTTACATCTGCTAGTGGCGTATCACCAACAAATAAAACTTCATCGGCTCGACATTGTAATTGATCAATCAGGTACTGATAGGTCTGTGGATCAGGTTTGATGGCCCCGACCTCGTAGCTCCAGGCATAAGCATCAAGCAATGGCAGCATTGGAAATACCGCCTTGCCATAGGGAGTAGCCAGATTAGAACATACTGCTATCTTAAACCCTGCTTGCTTTAATTGCTCAAGTGTTGACAAAGTATCGTCATACAACTGGATCGAATGTAATTCAGCCTCCAGATCATGATATAGCTTAGTCAGAAGTTTCTCAGGCAGGGTTAAGCCAAATCGTTCGGCTAGTTCCTCAAAGTCATCCGAGTACGACATAATGACGGCGGCATCATCAGGCTGTGGTAGACGGCTCTGTTCTTTCATCCAATCTATCAGTTGTTTGTACGGTGCGCGTTTTTGAGTGATGTGTACCAGAGTGCCAAATACATCAAATGCAATCACTGATGGTTTAGGCGAGATTGACATAACAAGCCTGCTGCTTTACTGAATGGGCTGAATAAAAGGGGATTTGAACTGCTGAGCATAAACTAGCTTAGGGTGATCTACTTGACTGTGAGACGTGCAATTGGCTCATGATTGTATTAGCCCCCATAAAAACGGACAATTAACTGGCTAATTTCATCGCCAGGAATTCACGAGGAGATTTCATGTTTAACCCACTGTGCGGATGGCTGCAATTGTAATCCTCTATCCACGCAGGTAAAGCATTAATCACTGTAATGGCATCAGGCAGATCGTTTAAATAAACATAGTCACGCTTGAACGTCTTGACAAAGGCTTCAGCCATGCCGTTACTCTGCGGGCTTCTCACCGGTGTGGTACAAATCTCAAAGCCCAGTGTGTGGGCAAATTGCCGGGTTGCCCTGGCAATATAACAGCTACCGTTATCGGTCAGCCATTCAATCCGGTGCGGTAGATGGTCAACGAAGCCAAAGCGGTTTTCCATACTCTCCACCAATACATCACAGACCATATCACTGCTAATGCCCACAGTCGTGGCAAGATAACTGATGACCTCCCGATCGCAACAGTCCAGGCTAAAGATGACCCGCACCTTCTCACCACTCCAGCATTTGATCTCAAAGCCATCTGAACACCAGCGCTGGTTGGATAGCGGTACAATGACCTGTCCTTCATGGGTTCTGTCATTGCATCGTGGCATGGCTTTAGTGAGCAATAGCTGATTCTCTTTCATGATGCGGTAGATCCGTTTGGGGTTCACCCGCACAGGGTTAAGCTGGTGCTGCTTTAGATGACGGTTAAGGTGTGCGGTTACCCGCCGGTAGCCATTACTCGGCCTGGTGTGACAGATCTGCTCAATGATCGGCAATAGTAACTGATCATCAGCCCTGCAGTAGCGGGTACGCGGCACTGGCGGTGGCTGCTTTAGGTGCTGATACAGATTAGACCTGGATACCCCTAATGCACAGGCTATTTGTCCGACCGGGTAGAGTCCGGCGGCGACAAGACAATGGGCGAGATGAACTTTTTTGCAGCGGCAATCTCCAGTGCATCTTTTAAGATCTCAGCTTCGACAGTCTTGCGTCCCAGCATTTGTTCAAGCTGCTTTACTTTTTTAAGTAAGGCTTGATATTCACTGGCACTCACCACCTGATCATTGGTTTGCACGGCAACAATGCCTCCTTGTTGCATGAGTTTCTTCCATTTAAACAGCAAACTTGGGGCAATACCATATTGCCGTGCAACTGCTGATACCGATGAGCCCGCCTGCATGCTCAAGGCAACACACTGGGCTTTTTGTTCGGCAGTATAGCGACGGCGGCGCTGGTTGAATGTGATAACTTCGATATGACTCATAAGACACTCCTTAACCCTGGCTTTAGCACTAGGGCTTAAATAAACGTGTCCGTTTTAATTGGTGAATAACACCCGATCTAAGATCTGGGCTTTATTTATTTCTACCTTACATTTCAACAAGTATTGATTCGCCTGTAGAACAGTCTCCATTACGCCATTGCCAATTTTCAATTAACTTAATTTTTCCATTGGCTTGGATCTCAATCTCAGTATTACATTCACCTATACGTAATTCATTCATCTCATTGATGTGGTGGTATGCCATAGTGAAAGTTTTTTCAGAAGTCATGAAACCTAGTAAATGTCCATTGGTAATACTGCCACCAGAATAGGTAGCTTCTATACGCTCACCTACTTGGTAATAATTAAAAATAGTCTCGTGAGATACTTCTCCATTAGATGTATTTTTAGCATTTACAAATTTTTTATTATTTAGATTTAAGTTCATTTCTGCTCTTTAATTTCCCTAAAATTGACATAATACACGTTATATGAAGTCGAAAAAGGGAACTTTAAGCTCACTGCTGTCCCATAGTTTGCTTTAAATAAAAAAACCTGAGTCCTAACAGTTAAA